>Ga0066383_10000148_pt1 | contig 22817 bp, 30 predicted proteins | sample Knorr_S23_td_Bot_FD_70950 | JGI IMG/M metagenome (GOLD analysis project Ga0066383, IMG submission 70950) | Marine microbial communities from Southern Atlantic Ocean transect - Knorr_S23_td_Bottom_ad_3770_LV_A | ecosystem: Environmental > Aquatic > Marine > Oceanic | place: Southern Atlantic...
TACGTGTGGTTGAACTGGGTCGATTTGAGCTACATCAGGCCCGGGATGTTCATCCCGCCTGTAATTTCGCCCATCTTGTCGGCGGCCAGCTTCTGCGCGCTCTCCATAGCTTCGTTGACGGCGGCGAGAATGAGGTCCTGGAGCATTTCGACATCTTCAGGGTCGATAACTTCAGGGTCGATCTCGATCGATTCGACGTGCGAGCCGCCGATCACCGAGACTTTCACCACCCCTCCACCCGAGGAGGCTTCTGTGCGTGCCTGCGCAATCTCGTCCTGCACGGCAGCAAGGCGGGCCTGCATCTGCTGGGCCTGCTTGAGCATGTTGCGGTTCATCATGAAGTTTTGAGTCCTGCTCGTCGTATTAAGTGAGCGGTGCGGAGAGTAAAGGCGAATCCGATAATCATACTTGTTCGCCGCTCGGGGCAGGCAGATTCAGAATGACAGGAGCCGTCTGGTGGTCGCGGTGGTGATAAAGAACTCGACTCAGGAATCGGTATCTGGCGTTTCGGAAAGCGCACCTTCACCCTCACCGGCGTCGGCTTGTGCTTCAGCGTCTTCTTCGGCGACTACTGTTGCACCCATTGCTAGGGCGGCGCGCACCATGGCGCTTTCCTGTGCGGCCGACGTTGGCTGGCCGGTCTCGGGCGAAGATGCGTTCCCCGCAGCGGCCTCATCACTATCGCCGGCCTCGTGCGGCGACCTGATCTGGAGGTCCAGTTCAGAGCCGTACGCCTCGGTGATCGCGGCTTTCAACGCGTCGCGTGAGCGTTGATCCTGCATCTCTTCGACGAAATTGTTTTTCAGGGCGTTGCTCTTGAAACGCAGTGCGATCTTGCCGTCGGCCGGTTCCGGCGCCTCGATATTTCGCAGCAGCGACCCGACTACGAAGCGGCGGTTTTTCGTGCGTCGCATCGCCCAGACGACCTTCCCCCACCGTTCTTCGCTCGGTGTGCGTTCACGGCGCGGAGCAGGGTGGGTTGACTCCGGACTCGTGGTGCTGGCAGCGGGCGCATAAGCCTGTTGCGGCGCGGCCTGTGGTCGAGCCGGTGCGGCCCCTGAGGAAGCCGGGGTGGGGGCGGCCGGAGCGGCACTTGCCGCCAGCCTTGTGGTTGCCTTCAACACCGCAAGTTCGAGGGGGAGCGGTGACGACGAGTTTGCCTTCATATCGGCCTGGCCGAGCGATGTCAGGATATGCAGTATCTGGTTCAGTCGGACGGGTTTTGCCGCGGTCGCCATCGTTTCAGAGAACTCCGATCCCTGGCTGATCGAATCCTCCACGCCTGCCTTCATCAGCAGAGCCACACGTAGCGCGTCGACCGTACCCGAGCGCAGGGCGAGGAGGTCGGCACCCCGCTGGGCCTCACGGTTAATGATTGTCAGGGCCTGCGCGGCGTCCTTTTCCAGCAACGCCGTCGCCAGTTCGGTGCTGGTAGCGGTATCGCCGAGCCCGAGCAACTCGCGCGCCTGTTCTTCCGTTATCTCGGCCGGCTCACCGTCATCGCCCGCCTGTCCGTACGAAATCGAAAGCTGTTCAAGCAGGTTTTCGGCGTCACGCAGGCTGCCCCATGCGATTCGGGCGATCATTTCAAGGACGCCGGGATCCGCCTCGATCTCTTCAGCCTCGCAAACCTCGATCAGCCGTTCGATTACGTCATCGTTGGAGAGTCGCTTGAAGTCGAACCGCTGGCAGCGGCTGATGACCGTTGCCGGCAGCTTCTGGGCGTCGGTCGTGGCCAGGATCATCACGATGCGCGGTGGCGGCTCTTCCAGCGTCTTCAGCAGTGCGTTGAACGCCTCGGGAGTCAGCATGTGCACTTCATCGATGATGTACACCTTGTACTTGCCTGAAACCGGTTGGAACTGGACGTTTTCACGCAGTTCTCGAATTGCGTCGATCCCGCGGTTCGAGGCGGCGTCGATCTCGATCAGGTCAAGATACCGACCCTCGTCGATCGCTATCGAAACCTCTGAATCCGCGATCGGCTCGCCCTCTTCGGTGACCTCAGAATTCAGCGCCTTGGCAAGAATTCTCGCGGTCGATGTCTTGCCGACTCCGCGCGGGCCAGTGAAGAGGTATGCATGCGAGACGCGATCGGAAGTGATGGCCCGTTTCAGGGTTTGGGTGACGTGTTGCTGCCCTGCTACTTCGTCGAAACGAGTAGGGCGCCACTTCCTGTAAAAAACCTGGTTGGTCGTCACTTAACAATCGGTCTCAAAAGTATCTACAACGGGAATTAATCCCCGAATATTCCGGCGAGAACCACGTCGGTCTTGCCGAACATTATCTTCTCTTCTTCAGGTTCCGCATGATCGTACCCGAGGAGGTGAAATACCCCATGGATAGTGATCATTGCGAGCTCTCGTTCTGTCGATTTCCCGTTTCCCGCCGCCTGGCGTTCGATCTGCGGCAGCGAAATTACGATATCGCCGAGTCGTTCGGTGTTCACGAAATCCGAATCGCCGATTTCCGGGAAAACAGGCCACTCCTCATTGTCAGTCCTGATACCCGGTACACCGCTCCATTCCTGGAACGATAAAACGTCCGTTACTTCGTCTTCATCCTTGAAAATATAGTTCAGGTCTCTGATTTCCTCGTCGCCGGTAATCATGACTGTGAGCATACGCGGCCCTTCCCAGTGCTGGGCATCAAGGGCAGCGACTGCGGCTTTCAAAACGAGTGATATATTCGATTCCGAGAGCTCATCGAGATCAAAAACGACCTCGACACGGCCATCTTCAGAAAGAAATACCTCGGGGTCGAGAGGGGAGAACAAGGTGAGGCTATGCTAGCACGTCGGTCCACGAATTCCGGACTAGACGTCAGCTGGTTCGAGACGCGATTGCGGCTTCCTCGGCGAGCACGCGAATCTTCGAATAAAGAGGGGCATATCGGGAGTCGACATCAGCGAGACCGCCGGCCTCGAGCGCGGCCCGCGAGATACCGAGGCGGATCTCGGGTGATTTCAGCTGACCGACTTCAATATAAGTACGCGCCTCGTACAGGCTCGGGATCAGTTTGTCGCTGATCGTGCGGGCGACCCAGCGTTCGGCCGGGGGCGCGCTCATCTCCTCGGCCATCTGCACCGCTTCTTCGAGCGTTAAGAGAACTTCAGGACCCGTGGGCCAGAGTTCTTCCGCTTCCTTGATTGGCATCCGTTTATCCGCTCGCATTCGACCGATATTTTCTGAGGCCGAACCAAAATACCACTACAAGCACCGCGCCGAAAACATCTGCAACGACATCTGTGGCCTCTGATGCCCTGCCCTCGACGTTCGACTGGTGCAGCTCATCGAGGACGCCGAATGCGAGCGCCGTAAACAGTGTCAGGTACGCGGTCATCCCGAAACCGAGACGTTTCGTGATGGTGATGGTGCGGAACACGAACATGCTGAGTACGAAGTACAGACCGACGTGCGCAATTGAGCTTGCGAAGGGAAGCCATGAGGTCAAGTCGTCCACACCGTCGTAGTCAACCGCCGGCCTGTCCGAAAGCGCGTAGATGACCGCCATCCACGCGAATGAGAGCACTCCCCAGAGCCACGGGCGATCGAGCTTATTCACGATTCTCGCCTGCAAATGCCCGGCCCTTTCTATCGGAGTTCGCACGGCGTCTATTGACCGTTCAAACGCTGCAATGCATAAGCCTTTTACGCGTCGAATCGGCCATCGTCAAACCGCGATCCGTCGCAACCGACACGCCATCGAGAACGGCATCAGTTTGAAATTTGCCCACCCGGTAGGCCGTGGGTTCTCCACCTCGTCAGGGAACACCGGTTCCTCCAGCCTGTCCATCACCAGGCCGTGCTCGAAAAACGCGTTCAACAGCATTCCGATTGGACGATCGAAGAAATACTGTTTTTCAGCTTGCTTTCGAACGCTGAGTCCCATATCCGGGGTGGCGTCGAGATAATCCCAGCTTGTTATCGTGTGGCGCGAAGTCCTCGTGCTGTGGTCATCCTCGATTTTCCGCCTGGCACTTGCCCTGCCGAACACCGGATGAGCCACGAAAAACACGAATCGGCCTCCCGGCTTGATTAATCCTGGCAAGGCCCGGGCCAGCGGGGTTATCGACGCCATATTCATCAGGCCCATGGTGCAGTTGGCGGCATCGAACCTCTCTTCGCCCAAGGCGATGAGCTGGTCGAAATCGGTGGCATCGACCCGTTTGAAATCGACATCTACACCGGTTTGTTTCGAATTCGTCTTGGCGAGGTTGAGAAATTCTGCTGATTGATCGACGCCGACTCCGTTCGCTCCGTGTTCGGCCATCCGCCGGGCGTACCGACCCGCACCACAAGCAATATCCAGCACCGTTTCGCCCTGTTTCAAGTCAAGCAATCGATCGGTTACAAGATCCATTATTTAGGCATTGTGCTGGTTTCCGTCAGGTCCAAAATCCTCGTCCCATGGTCCGGCGATGCGGTCCCAGATGTCGTTCGCCTCTTGATTCAACTCCGGGTTGTCCAGCCCAACAATCTTTTCGGTCATATCAAGCACTTATCCTGTTCTGGCGATTTTTCGCGCCACTTCGTTCGTTCCTGAAATTAAACGAGGCTAAGCCTCCCAGGCCGAGTCGAAGGCCAGCGACATCGGGTACCACCAGTCGTTTTCTTCGGCTTCGGGGACCTTTTGCTGGTATTCCATCATCAGGTCGTTCCACTCTTCGGCCCGCCTCGAGGCCGTGTAGCCCTGGAAGTCTTTTCGGGGGTCGAAATCGTCGGGGACGGTACAGTACATGAACAGGTGGTTTCCGCTGCGGAAAATCTCCATCCGCTCGATACCGATGCCTTTGAGTGCCTCCAGTACTTCGGGCCACACGTTGCGGTGGTATTCCTCGTATTTTGCGATGAGTTCTGGATTGTTTTTGAGGTCGAGCACCTGTGCAATCGACTTTGACATTGGTATTGACTCCGCTGACTCACCGCTCCTGCCATCTTGACCCTTCGACCCGTTCGACAAGCTCAGGGCAGGCAGGCTCAGGATGGCTAGTCCGGTAAAGTGATTTTGGTGGGCGCATAGCCTACACTCTGGCGCACTCATGCAACTCGTAATCCGCCCCCGGGAGGCCAGTAATGAAGCGAATCGGATTCGAAATAAGAATAAAGCCGGAGATGGCCGACGAGTACAAGGAATGGCACACGAAAGTGTGGCCCGAGTTGCTCGACGCACTGCGCAAGCACGGCTGGCGGAACTACTCGATATTTTTCAAGCCCGATGGTCAGCTGTTCGGGTACGTTGAGGTCGAGGAATCGTTCGAGGCGTCGCTTGCTGGCATGGCTGGCGAGGAGATCAACCAGAAGTGGCAGGACATGATGTCGCCATACTTCCAGCTACCCGAAGGCGCACATGCCGACGAGAACATGATCGAGTGGGAAGAGGTTTTCCACACGGATTAGGAACCACGTATGACAGCTACCCGCCTTAGCTCTAACTCCATCGAGGTTGCCAACGCGTTCGAGGCGATCGAGGCTTACTTCGAGCGCGGGTGGTCCGATGGCCTGCCCATCGTGCCGCCGACCCCCGAAGCAGTGGCTGCTGCGCTTGAAGCGGTGAAACTTGCGCCCGATACACTCCTCGGAGTCGAGCCTATCAAGGGTGCGGTAATCACTGCTGAAAAGGCCGCTATCAACGCCGTCATGGCCGGGTGCCGACCCGAGTACATGCCGGTGGTTGCTGCGGCCGTCGAAGCGATCACCGCAGACGAGTTCAACCTCCACGCGATAACGGTTTCGACAATGGGGGCAGCGATTCTGCTGGTCGTGAACGGTCCGATCGCACAGACCCTGGAAATAAACTCCGGTGTTTCGGCATTCGGGCCGGGGCACCGTGCCAATGCAACGATCGGGCGGGCGATCAGGCTCATCGTGATGAATGTGCTGGGCACCAGCAGCAGGGACGGTCTCGACAAGGCCACTCTCGGGCATCCGGGAAAATACAGCTGGTGCGTGGCCGAAAACGAAGCGAGCCTGCCGTGGGAACCGCTGCATGTGACTCGCGGGCACAATATTAACGACAGCGCGGTGACGGTGTTCGCCGGACTCAGCGGGCTTCAGTTTGGCGAGCATGAGGCCAGCACCCCCGAGGGAATACTCGATGCTTTCGCACAGCGGCTGTATGCCCTCGGCCCCGGAAGTCACGAGGTAGTACTGGTCGTATGTCCCGAGCATGCCGAGCACTTCGCCCGCGCCGGATGGAGTAAAGCGCAGGTCGGGCAGTACCTGTATGAAAACACCCGAAAACCTGCTTCGGAGTGGGCTAATGCGGGCATGCCGAGCGGGGTGCGGCAGGAGAACGGAGCTGAACCCGGGAGTGGTGGCGAAGAGTTGGCCAGCACCCTGCGAACACCAGAATCCGCGGTGCCGATCGTGGTCGGCGGCGCGGGCGGAGCGTGGAGCTCGGTGATTCCGATGTGGGGTTTGGGTGCAAAGACAAAGGCCGTTACACGGCTGATCAACGCAGTCAGGTAATATTTCATAGCAGGAGTCCGAAATGGCAGATCAAAACACACTTCGAGTTCTCGACCCGACCGGTACTCTGTCGATAGCAACCGATGGCATGGCCGAACGGCCGGATTCGCTCGCCGGCAAGCGGATCGGCCTGCTTTCTAACGACAAGCTCAACTCGGAAGCGCTTCTCGACGCCATATACGACGTTCTGGCGGAGCGCTTCGACGTTTCGACTTCTCACAGGATCAACAAGGGCGATGCCTCGAGACCGGCCGAACCGGAATTCCTCAGCGATTTCTCCAACGAGGTCGATGTGGCATTACTGGCAAACGGCGACTGAGGAAGTTGCTCGTCGTCCAGTGTGTACGACTCGTTGAAGCTCGAAGCCCTGGGCGTACCGGCGATAGCCATCTGCACGGAACCGTTTGAATCGGGTGCACGGGCAATGGCAAACCTCGGCGGAATACCCGACTACCCGTTCGCTTTGATCCAGCATCCAATAGGCAGCCTGACCTCCGAGCAGATCCATGAACGCGCCATCGAAGCTACACCGCAGATAATCGGATCGCTCCTCGCACGACGAGAGTAATCGCTGCAATGTAGCCGGAGCGCGGCTTACAGAGGGCCCGGTCAGGCCGGTTGCGAGTAACAGGATTGATTCGGCACAGGCTAGCGATTTTTTGCCGCTGCACCAAACGAAGACAGGATACAACCCCTCAGTAAACGTGCCACTGGCACCAGGTACCACACCATGACCGTCCCACCCTTCATCGACACCCACCATCATCTATGGGACCTTGAAAACAACCCGTATCCGTGGTTGATGGAGCCGATTGACCATTTCGTTGGCGACTACTCGGCCATCCGCAAGTCGTGGCTGATCGGCGATCTGCACGAGGGCGCCAAAGACATCCCGCTCAGGAAATCTGTTCACGTGCAGGCCGAGTGGGACCACAACGTCGACCCTGTTGGCGAGACCGCGTGGTTGCAGAGTGTTGCGGACGACCCCGGATCGAGGGGCATGCCGAACGCCATCATCGCGTATGCAAACCTCTCCGACCCCAACGTAGAGGGCGTACTCGAACGACACGCCGAGCACCAGAACTGGCGCGGCATTCGCCACATGCTGAACTGGTCGGACGACCGCCCCAACTTCCGGTTCGCGGAGGCGGGCGACCTGATGAGAGACCCGCAGTGGCGTTCGGGATTTAAGCTGCTGGAGGTTTTCGGAGGGTCGTTCGAGGTGCAGATCTGGCCGTGGCAGTTAGAGGATGCGGCCAGACTAGCGAACGATATTCCCGAAGTGCAGATAATTCTTGGCCATACCGCCATGCCGATCGGCAGGTCCCCCGGTGAGTTGCGGGAGTGGCGAAAGGGCCTTGAAGCGCTTGGAACGGGCCCTAACATATCGGCCAAGATTTCGGCGCTGGGGATGCTGGACCAGCAGTGGACGACCGAATCGATCGCGCCGTTTGTGCTTGATGCGATCGACATTCTCGGCGCCGACCGCTGTATGTTTGCCTCGAACTTCCCGGTCGATAGCCTGTTCAGCGACTACACAACGTTGTGGAACGCGTACAGCGATATCACATCCGACTTTTCAGATGCAGATCGGGCAATGCTCTTCCACGACAACGCGGAAAGGTTTTACAAGATATAGGGTTTGCAGTGCCGAATCGGCAAATAGCCATTCCCATCGTTTGATGCCGCACGCGCAACTCCGCACCAGACCCCTCGGCTTCGGGATCCTTCGACATGCTCAGGCTGCACTCCGCTCGGGGCGGGTAACTCGGTTCCAAGATGAATCTGGCCCGATGCAGGAGTAGTATGTCGCCCGAATATTGGTACACACGCGCCATTTATTAATCTGCATTAGTTACGACAATCACCTCAAGCTCTTGACCCAGCCTTCCTCACCGACCGTCGACAACCAGTCGGACGGATCGAACCCGTGGATTCCGTTCACTGCCATCGGCATTGCACTTGTCGTGATGGTGGCGAGCATGACGATGATCGCCGTTGCGCTATCGGAGATCGCCGACCATTTCGGCGTGACCCTGCGTTCCGTCGCGTGGGTAGTCATAGTGCAGGGACTGACCATCACCGCGCTGATGATGCCGATGGGAAGACTTGGCGACATTATCGGTCGCAAGAAGGTCCACCTCGCCGGACTCGTTATCTTCGCAGCAGGAACAGTGCTCACGGCCACCGCACCCGGGTTCGGCTTTCTTATCGGGGCGCGTGTGGTCGCGGCCGTCGGCAACTCCATGCTTCAGTCGGTCACCACCGGCATGATCCTCTCTGTGTTCCCGGGGAGGGAACGAGGAAAAGTTCTCGGCACACAAACCACGATGGTGGCGATCGGGATGGCAACGGGACCGATTTTAGCCGGGCTGTTGATCCAGTTCTTCTCGTGGCAGGCGATTTTCTGGGTGCTGCTGATCCCGATCGGACTCGCAATCGTCCTCGCGCTAACGGTGCTCGACGAGAGCAAGGTGAGCAGGGGCATGGCTGCGAAGAAACCGCCATTCGACTATGTCGGCGCCGTCGTATCGGCATTAGTCGTCATTCTTGCCGTCATCCTGATAAACAACCCATTCGGCATCGCGGTGGTTTCGCCGCTCATGATCGGTGGAGCAATTTCTGTAGTCATTCTGTTTGCTTACTTCGTCTGGTGGGAGTTGAACAGCGACTCCCCGATGCTGGACCTCAGGATGTTTCGGAATCGAGTTCTGAGTATGAACTCGACCGCTCGCCTGTTCGGATTCCTGGGTTCTTCGGGGGTGTTCTTGCTGATGCCTGTGTACCTGATCAGCCTCAGGGGATTTGGCGAAGCGCTTGCAGGCGGCATTTTGTTCCTGTCCCCGGTCGGCGTGGCCATCGCGGCACAATTATCGGGTCGACTGGGAGATAAATTTGGCACGTTGCCATTCCTCATCGCAGGTTTTACAACTACAGCAGCGGTTGCCGGTGGACTAATGTTTTTAACTGCCGGCACGCCGGTATGGATCGTGATGACAATCCTGTTCTTCAGCGGATTCGGGATGGGCACGTGGAACGTAACGAACAACAGCGTTGTGATGGGTTCGGTTCCCGTGTCGGCAATGGGCGTGGTCGGAGCGCTGACCAACCTGGTGCGCAACGTCGGTGTAGTGGTCGGTCAGGCAATAACGACGGCTATCGTCGTTGGAGTGATGGTCAGCCGCGGGTTCGACATTCCGCTGAGTGACGTTTCCGGGAGCAGTGGGGCGACAGAGGCGTTTATGGCGGGCTGGCGCATTGGGTTCTTACTCGTGGTCGTGTTCGCGCTGATGGCGGTGGCGCTGTCGATAGCCGCGCGGCCACGTAAGGTCGAGTCGGCCGAAGAACCTGCCCCGATTCCAGTCCCGCAAAAGTAAACTACGCACCTTCCCGACGAACAATCCTAGTTATCAACCAACCGCGTCCGACATCTCGGAGAAGGCATCGCCTGTCACTATGAAAGTTCAAACCATTTACCACACCGGGTTCGTCGTCAACGACCTGGAGCGGGCACTCGAGTTCTACACGGGTCTGCTGGGTATGGTGATCGAAAGAGAACCCGTGGTTGCCGATGCGCCCTGGCTGGCCGAGGTTGTCGGGTACGAAGAAGTGGAAATGCACATGGCCTACGTGGGTGTCGGCGACGGCCACTCGATCGAGTTGATCGAGTATGTCTTACCACGGGGCGAAGCACGTTCTGACCAGTCCGATCGCAACCGGCCCGGCTCGGCCCACGCCGCAATGGTTGTGGACGACGTGCCAGCCTGGCGAGAACGACTCGAAGCTGAGGGGATAAACGTGTTTGGTCCGAAGTACGAACGTGATCTCGAATACCCGTGGGCCAGATACGCGATCTACTTTCAGGACCCCGACGGCAACTGGCTCGAAATGGTTTCGCGCGATCACAAACCCGCCGGGTCGACGGCCAACTAGCCGTGAGAGCTCCTGTACCGGGCTGGTTGTCTGGCCTTATCGAACGATTTCGGCAGCGCAATCTTTCGACGGCTGAGAAAACGCTGAATGCCTATGACAGGGGAGTTCGAGAAGTTGAGCGGGGCAGCTACGCCGCGGCCATCAGGCATTTCACCGAAGCACTTTCGGCCGCACCCGAATCGAACAAGCTTTATCACCACCGTGCCGATGCCTTTGCGCTGAACGACCAGCACCGCGAAGCGATAATCGATTACGACGTTGCTGTGCGACTTGCCCCCGGCTACCCCGACACCTATCTCGACCGCGGCAACTCGCGCTACGCCCTGGGTGACCTTGTCGATGCGATAAAAGACTTTTCCGAGGCGATCCGGCTCAAACCCAACTGGGGCGAGGCCTATGCGAACCGTGCCGTTGCGTACGCCGAGCGCGGTGATCAGGATAAATCGGAACGGGACGCCGCGACTGCACGCACACTGGGAGTCGGCGAAATCCGACTCGAAGAGATGCTGAGTGCCGCCCGCTCGAACCTCGAGCCCGAAGCGACTTAATCGAGGGCGATGAAGAGAGAATGCCGAACTTTACCGTCGACCGCGCGGCTGATGTGACCCTGTCCCTCGGTATCTTCGGCAAGAAATACTTCGCCGGGGCCGAAAACTCGTTTATCGCCACTGCCGAGGGTGATTTCGACTGCGCCATCGAGGTTCACGACGTACTGCCGTCGTGGGGCGTTATGGAAATCGTAATCGTAATCGCCGCCGGTCTCTCTGAAGATGACTCCGGTCGCTGGGATTAGTTCCGAAACGAGGCCGGACAGGTTCGGTGCGATTTCTATTTCGATCTCATCGAAATGCGATTTGTTGTCATCCCCTGTGTAGATGCGGGCGATTTTCATTTTTTGCAATATCAGTCCTCCGAGGTCCGGCAACAATACGTCCTTACTGCACGTAGACTGTTGCGACTCTGGCCCACCCGATCATAACGCGCAGGTAAGTTCAATGCTCACCCTGTTCGGTTCTATAGCTGTTTCGATAATGATGCTGTCCTACACACTGGAAGCCCGTTCGAGGTGGTTTGTTACTCGTGTTCGCGGCGGCATCGGCTGCCACTGCGGTCTACAGTGCGCTGGCCGGGGTATACCCGATTACGGTCATTGAGGCGGTCTGGTCGCTGGTGACGCTTCGGCGATTTGTCCTGCGCTATCGGGTCGAACAATTGAGCGTGGTTGAATCATCGCCCGTCGCATAAATGTGCAGGTGAGCGCTAACAGACCAGGAGGTTGAAATGAAAATAGCCGTTGGTGGCGATCATGCGGGATTTCCTATGAAAGCCCCGGTCATCGAGCATTTGAAATCGCTGGGTCACAAAGTGACTGACCACGGAACGCACTCGGAAGACCCGGTCGACTTCCCTGATATCGCGCAGAAAGTCACCGCTGCGATCCTCTCGGGAGAAGCGGATCGAGGTGTCCTGGTGTGCGGAACCGGAGTTGGTGCTGCGATCGCCGGAAATAAGGTCCCCGGGATCAGGGCCGCCCTCGCGCATGACACCCACTGCGCCCACCAGGGTGTCGAGCACGACGATGTGAACCTGATCTGCATTGGGGCCTGGATAATCGGGATCGCAGTTGCGAAGGAGGTTCTTGAAGCTTTTGTGAATGCCGAATTCTCGTCGGATCCCGACTTTCGCAGGCGTGTAGACAAACTTTCCGAAATGGAACGTAAATACGCTCGTGAGCTTGTTGGTTCGGATTAGCAACCGCTGCTCACGGCGCTAATCGCGGTTATACGGGATAGTCGGTGCGAAATGGATGCATTTAACGTTGCAACGTGCAGTCTGGCGCCCGACTGTCCGCATCGGGAGTTCACGCACGTGCGGGTGATGAATCACTGAGAAACTCAGGAGCGTCCCGGGAGGTCAGTACCTGTTGTTGAACGTACTGATAGCGGAAATAGATGGTTAAAGAACGTCGGGCGGTCCCGCCGGATTTTGATCGGCACGATTCGCTTGTCGAAGAGTTGTGGCGCATCGCTGAAATTGGTCGGGTAATAAGTTCGACTTTAAACCCGGCCGAGGTTTACCCGAGTTCCGCCGAGCATACCCGCGCCCTGATTTCTTTCGACCGGATGATAATCGCCACATTTTCAGAAAATGAGTCGGCGATGGTTGAACAGTACGTCGGAGGGATTCGAATTAATGATCCGACCGAGGAACCACGTACTCCTGTCGTCCGCGATGACCAGTACAGGCGGGTGTTCGTCGAAAAAACCATTTCCTAGTCTCGGATTCTGACATGGACGAATATCAAAAGCGGTCACAACAGGAAGTCGCGCGGTTGCAGGTGGGCCTTAAATCGCTGCTTATCATCCCGCTTGTGTGGCAAACCGGTGTGCACGGCGTCCTGACGTTCCGGGCGTTCGAGCCTGCCGCGTTCGGTGAGCACGAAATTGAATTTGCCTGGCAGGTCGCTAATCAGATCGCCGGTGCCATTTCTGCGTCGAACCAGTACTCAAAATTGGAGAGCGAATCGCGGGAGCGGGAGCGGTTGGCCGAAGAACAGTTGCGCACAGCGGAGATTGGCAGGATGGTCAGTTCAACGCTGGATCTCGACGACGTTTTCAGCGCGTTTGTCGAACAGGCCGCACATTTAGTTCCGTTAGATCGTGTGGTTATCTCACTGGTGAATTCAGACGGTGAAACCATCAAGGACGCATTTATTAGCGGCCAATCGATCGATGATGGAAAGTCCGGGAGCATTCACCCGATCGAAAACAATGTGAAAGAAAGTGTCATCGCAAATAACGAAGTACTGGTCGCAAACGGCGCGCCATACGAGTTCGTTGTCAAGACACACACATCCGAAATGGTCCGGTTCGATTCTGGCCTGAAATCATTACTCGTTGTGTCACTTGCATGGAAGGGTACTGTCGTTGGCACTCTGTCTTTCCGCTCGTTGATGCCCAGTCCGTACGGCGATCACGAAGTCGATCTGCCAAGACAGATCGGCGCGCAGATCGCGGGTGCCGTTGCCACGGCCGATCAGTATCGGCAACTGCAAGAAGCTGTTTCGGATATCAGGAAGCAGGCAGCGGCCCTTGATGCTTCGGCCGATGCCGTCGTAATTCTCAAGCCCGACAGTTCAATCGAATACGGCAACGACGCGTTCGTGCGCGACACCGGGTACTCCAGGGATGAACCGATAGGCAGAAAGTCACCGTTTCTACGTTCAGACAAAGATTCGCCGACCGTTTATGAAGAAATGTGGGAGACCGCCCGCAGCGGCAACCCTGGTCCGGCACTCTCACCGCGCAAAAGAAAGACGGCTCCGAATGCCTGATTGAAACCTCCGTGACACCGGTTTTCGATAACGATGGCGAAATTGCCAGGTATATCGGTGTTCGGCGCGACATTACAGAGCGAGTTGAGGCCGAAAAAGAGCGTTCGGCCAGGCGCGATCTGGATCACCACAGATCAGGGAAGGATCACCCAGGTCATATCGAACCTGATCACCAATTCGTGCAAGTCTTCCCCGCCCTCTATTTCGATTTCTGTACAGATCGGACGGCAGGGCGACCAGGTGGTTATCTCCGTTGAGGACGAAGGCTTTGGGATTTCACCTAAGGACATGGCCGAGATTTACGCTCCGTTCTTCAGGTCGGATCGGAAAGTAATTCGGAATGAGGTCGGTACCGGCCTCGGTCTGGTCATATCAAAAACTCTTGTCGAGCTTCACGGTGGCGAGATAAAAGCTTCCAGCACGGTAGACGTGGGGACCAGGATGCAGGTGATCCTGCCCGGTGCCAGCGACGCCCCCACCGGCCAGCGCACCGGATCTGCTCCGGTCGACTGACCGGTCGGTTCGTCGAAGGAGTACGAACTCGCGCACTGCCGGGGTTCGGCATGTAGCTGCAATCCCACCTGTGCATCTTGACTTCAGTCGGCGGCGGCGGCCTACGAGCCGAAGTTTGGCTCTTCTTCTCTCTCGATCTTATCGGGGTCGAGGTCCATGCCCATTCCGATCGTTGTGGGCAGCGCGATCATCCCGTTTTCGGGTGTTACCGCGTCCTTCAGGAAGTGCTGGTGAATCGTGTTCCACTTGATGAGGTACTCCTGGTACGGAGTGTGAATCGGCGACTGCGAGACCGAGAAGTGGATCCCCGCGTTGGTCGAGTGGCCGTGCGGGATCGTGATGAGGTCGGCCGCGGTCGCAAGCGCCGCTATCTTGAGGACCTCCGACATTCCGCCCGCCCAGTAGATATCGGGCTGCAGAATGTCGAGCGCCTCTGCGTCGATAAATTCCTTCATGCCCCAGCGGGTGTAGTGGTGCTCGGCTCCTGAAAGCGGAATGTTCGTTGCTTCCCTGATCTTTCGGTAAGAATCGATACGGTCGGGCATGGCGACTTCCTCGAGCCACCTCGGGTGTGTGTCTTCGATCGCCTCGGCCAGTTTGATGACGTAGTTCACGTCCATCGACTGCCAGCAGTCGAGCATGATGTCATCGTCATCGCCAAGTGTTTTGCGTAGCGTTTCGGCCAGTTCGACGTTCTTCCTGAATCCTTCGGCGCCCGACATCGGGCCGTGTCGGAAAAACCATTTCTGGGCGGTGTAACCAAGCTCCTGGAACTGTTTTGCCCGCTCGGCGACAAGTCCCATGTCCAGCACGTCGTATCCGAGCATGGATGCGTAAGCGGGAACTTCGCTGCGCGTGGGGCCGCCGATGATCGAATAGGCAGGAACGTCGAGGTAGCGACCCTTGAGGTCCCACAGAGCGTTGTCGATGGCGCTAATGGCGATCATCGTGTTGCCCTGTCGACCGTGTACTGCTGAACGGTGGAGCACATCCCAGATGAACTCGGTTGCCAGCGGATCGCGATCTATCAGGAAGCTTGCCAACTGGTCTTCGATGATGAACGCGATCGCTTTATCCATCGGACCGCCGATTCCGACTACCCCCTCGTCGGTCTCGATCTGCACAAAGTAGGCATCGTGGGCGATTTCACTTGTGGCCGTCTGGTCGTTCCACTCCACCCGTTTCGCCGTATCGCGGAATTCCGGGTACACGTCGAGCGGCTGTACGAGTCGCTCTTCCCAGAATCGGCCATCGGTTTCGATAGTCCCAAAAACGTGTCGTAGCCTGATTTTTTCGATCTTCATGTTTTTGCTTCTCTGTTTTCGATAATTTCAAGAATTCCGAGGATTAGGGTTGCGAGCAGAACATGATCGGGCGACTTTACCGCAAACGGTTCATGCACGCTGGCGTGGCGGGCTATTTCTGGAGCGACTCGATTATTTCGCGGGCCTTTGCGGGCCAATCTACAGTGGTCCCAACCGCTCCCGATCGGTACGCGCGCCTGAGCGCAGCTTTCGAATTGTCGATGCCCCACGTGCGCACGACCAGCCCTGCCGAGTTCGCGTCGGTCATTTGTTTTTTAGTGACCCTGCCGGCGTTCGGGTAGATGCCTGAGAGTCCGAGTTTTGTTGCGGCCTGAACTGTACCCCCATCGATTTTCTGAACTAACCAGCCGTGGGCGATGGTTGGCATGAGCGCAATTGAGCGTTCAAGTTGTTCGAAGTGGAACGATGAGATCGTCACGCCGGGTGCTACGCTGTCGCCGGTGTGCTGGTCGAGCCAGCCCCACTGGTCTAGCGATTTCATGGCGGTGGTCGCGAGTTCGGGCTGTATCGATTTGAGCTCGAGGTGGACATGGGCCCTGCCAGCGTACCGCTCGAGAAAGTCGTCGAGTGTCGGCACGAACGCCTCGGGGTAGGCCAGCGGACCGTGAACGCCAGCGCCGTCTTCAGGTCCCTCGAACCAGAGCCCGGCGTTCAACGACTTCATCTTCGCAATCGAGGTTTCTGCGACGGGGCCGGTGGCGTCGGTCGTTCGGTCGAGTGTGTCGTCGTGGATCAGCACCAGGACGCCGTCACTCGTCGACTGAACATCAGTTTCAAAGTTGTCGAAGCCGAGTTCAAGTGCGAGGTCGAACGATTCGAAAGTGTTTTCGGGTGCGTCGTACGATGCCCCTCGGTGGGCGATCAGGGTGAATTCGGGATTATTGTTTTTACCGGGCAACGGGGTTATAAAACTCGGCAGCAGTCAGGGCGAATATTCATCGAAGTGTATGTGACACCGGTCAATATCGCCGTACAATCTCGCCGTGCCAGTCAATAAAACATTCAATTCGTTCGCCGATGCCGTTGCCGACATCCCACCGGGCTCGTCGATCATGATCGGCGGTTTCGGTGGTGCGGGCGGACAGCCGACCAGGCTGATGCTCGCCCTGCGAGATTTGGGTGTTGGCGACCTGACGATTATCGGCAATGTCGCTGGAATATCCAAAACGACTGGGTACGGCTGGCCCGATGACCTTGAGCCGATCGACCAGGGGATGTTTTTCGAGAGCGGCCAGGCCACGAAGATCATCTGCTCCTTCCCCGTACCCAGTACCACGAACCCGTTGAGCGAAATCGAGAAGGCCTGGCGCGAAGATCGTGCGGAGGTCGATATCGTGCCGCAGGGTACTCTGATCGAACGGATTCGTTCGGCCGGTGCCGGCATTCCCGCTTTCTACACGCCGACGGGCGTCGGGACTCCCACAGCAGAGGGACGAGAGACGCGGGAGTTCGAGGGTCGCACCTATCTGTTGGAGCACGCCCTGCATGCCGACTACGCGCTGATTCGGGCACAGAAGGCCGATACCCGGGGCAATCTGCAGTACATCGGTACATCGCGGGCATTTAACCCCGCCATGGCAACCGCTGCAAAGGTCACGATCGTTGAGGTCGACGAGATTGTTGAACCGGGCGGGATCGACGCCGAGCGGGTCGGCACGCTGAGCACTTATGTTGATCGGATTGTGCAGCGGGAGGCGGGGGATCCTTTGCCATGAGGTGGGTTAATCCCCTCTCCCTCGCAGGGAGAGGGTCAGGGTGTGGCTGGTCGCTTTGCGGGCGGCAACATTGGTCGCCGTGTGGCTCACCACGCGTGCCGATGGCAACCAACCCACCCTCTAACTCCCACCCTGCAAGGGAGGGAGAACGACAGCCAGCCCCTCTCTTCCCCTGGAGAAGAATCGATAGAGAAATGATTTCTAAGTGACACAGAACCTGATCGATCCCGCTCCGCGCCTTGACCGGGCAGCCATCGCAAAGCGGGCCGCACGCGACCTCGTTGACGGATCGACCGTGAACCTGGGAATTGGCATTCCAGCTTTGTGCGCCGACTTTTTGCCCGCCGGAGTCGAGTTGAGATACCACGCCGAAAACGGCGTTCTCGGCTTTGAAGACCTGGCACCTCCGGGCGAGGGCGACCCGAACCTCATGGACGCCGGCGGAAAGTTCCCGCGATACGTGCCGGGGATGGCTTTCTTCGATTCTGTCGAATCGTTCAACCTGATCCGCGGCGGTCACATCGACGTGACAGTGCTCGGAGCGCTGCAGGTCTCAAGAAACGGGGACCTTGCAAACTGGATGATTCCAAAGCGCGGGATAGGCAGCATCGGCGGGGCGATGGACCTCGCTGCAAATGCCAGGCGCGTGCTCATTGCGATGGAGCACACAGTTCGAGGTGATATCTCAAAGATAGTTAACGAGTGCACGTTCCCACTGACGGCCCCGGCCTGCGTCGATGAGATTGTCACCGATATTGCCGTGATCGAAATCGACAGGGCGCGCGGCCGCCTCGTATTAAAGGAAGTGGCACCGGGGTGGTCGTTCGACGATGTGCAGGCCCGAACCGAAGCCGAGCTCGATGCCGATGGCACCGTGGGCCTGATGGCGTAACTGGTCGGCTGGCTGGACCGACCGGCACGCCCTTTTGCCGGTTTGGCCCTTTGCCCACAAGGTGAGTAGACTTGCCGCTTGGTGACCACAGATAAACCCTCGGCTCCGATTACTCCCGCAGACCAGGATCCTGGCGGGCAGGATGCGACTGAATCGTTCGATGAGTTTCGCAATTCGTTTTTTTGCGGTTCTCGCACCGACCTCTTCCACAAGTGGTTTAAAGCCGGGCCCGAGGAGATTGCCGATGAATATCTTCAAGAACTCCTGCGGCTGACCGGGCAGCTGATCGACGACGGCGATACCGAGCCAATTGTCGAGGTCATCGTGCTCGCCCAGTCGAAAGCGTACGCAGGAGCGGGCCACTTCGTTTATGACACCGGGCCGTTCGCAACACTGTAGCAACCGCTATCGGAAAGCCGAGTCGCACTGCTTACGACTACAGGTCATTTTGCCGAAGGTGACGATCCCGACCCCTTCGGCATGGAAAATCTGACACAGGGCCAGGTCGTGAAGATGTCGGTCGAGATGAGCAAGGCCGATCCGACACTCTCTGAAGTTCCGGTGTCGACAACGCGCGACAGGACGCGGGTCCGGCACACCTGTTACGACATCCGGGCCGCCAAAGCCGATCGCAACACTTCCTTCCCGATCGACCGCATGTTGGAACTCGAAAAAGACGGTGTGATCGGTAAATTCGTGGACCCTGCTTTTTCATTTGTTGGACTGACCTCGCAGCTACGTCTGCGCAAACAGATTGCACCCGCCTAGGCAGAGCGAGCGAAGTCGGCTGGTGCCCAGGGCGCGGTGCTGGTTCCGGTCTGACCTGTGTGCCACGTGTCGGTCGGGCACGTAGCCAGGGCGTTTGAGGACGCGGGGATTCCGAGCGTCATAATCATGTCAACTGTGTTCAAAGACCGAACAGTGCCGATGAGCCACGCGCGGGTACTGTTGACACCACACCCAATGGGGCACCCCCTTTCGGCGCTTTTCGATGTCGAAAAGCAACGTGCCGTGCTGATGGCGGGCCTGGACTTTCTCGAGATGGCGGTCGCGGTCGCGACGGTGGTCGAATATTCCGATGCGTATCGGACCGGTCAGGCCCCGGCAGAACGAGGCGGCGGGAGGCCGTTCCGGCTTCTGGAAGCGATACGAGGCGATCGGATACTGGATGCTCCTGGCAATCATCCTGGCGCTGGTGATCCTGTTTCTAGTCTCGTCGGCCATAGACAGCAGGGACGCGAGAGAAACCGAGTCGACCGTGAGCGCAACGCTGTTCGTTCCCGAGACTGAAACCGCAATAGCGTAAGAGCCGTTGGAAACCGCGGAATAGCGAAGGCGTTTTGTTCCGCTCGTCGTCGGACGACTTGGTCGCCCGTCGCAATCTACCCTCCCCCTGACCCTCTCCCCAAGGAGGGGGAGCGCATTGCCCCGGGCGAGCGAGGGGCGTCGGCAAACTTTGCAAGGTAGTCAAGCGCGAAGGTAATTACAGGCCTTGGCGTGCCCAGCAGAGCTGCATACGCAACCAAGTCGTCCGACGACGACCGGAGCTAACGCATGTAAACTCGAACTATGTTTGAGTCACTTTCCGACAAACTTGTTGGTGTGTTCGGGAGGCTTACCAGCAGGGGCAAGCTTTCTGAAAAAGATATCGATGCCGCGCTACGCGAGGTGAGGCTCGCACTGCTCGAGGCCGATGTCGACTTCAAGGTCGCCCGTCAGTTTGTGAAAACGGTTAAAGAGCGTGCAGACGGCGACAGGATTTTCGCTTCGCTCACCCCCGGCCAGTCGGTCATCCGCATCGTTCAGGAAGAACTGGCCGAAATGCTTGGTGGCGAGGCCGCAGAACTTGCCCGGGCCGAACGACCGCCGAGCGTCATCATGCTGATTGGTCTGCAGGGCTCAGGTAAGACTACCCTGGCTGCGAAGCTCGCACTCGCGCTCCGAAAAGACAAGCAGTCAGTAATGATGACAGCGTGCGACCTGCAGCGGCCCGCGGCTGTCGACCAACTGACGCAGCTGGGCAAGCAGCTTGATATCAGCGTGTACTCAGAAGAACCAACGAGTTCAACTCCCGTAAAAGTAGCCCGGGCAGCAGTGAAAAAGGCGGCGAGGGAGAACGTTCACTACCTGATCCTCGATACGGCCGGTCGGCTGGCGATCGACGACGAGCTGATGAGCGAACTCGAGGAGATTCGGGACGCGACTTCTCCGGTGGAAACTCTGCTTGTGCTCGATGCCATGACAGGTCAGGACGCCGTGCGGTCGGGGAGCGAGTTTAGTTCTCGCATCGGCGTGACCGGAATGGTGCTCACCAAAATGGACGGTGATGCACGTGGTGGCGCGGCCCTTTCGATGAGATCGGTTACGGGAGTCCCGATCAAGTACATCTCCATCGGTGAGCGGCCCGACCAGTTCGAGGTGTATCACCCCGACCGAATCGCATCGCGAATCCTCGGCATGGGCGATGTCGAATCGCTGATCCAGAAGGCCGAAACCCAATTCGATACGGACCAGGCGCTGGCACTGGAACAGAAGATCAGGAAGAATCAGTTCGATTTGAACGACATGCTGCAGCAGTTCCAGGCGATTAAGAAGATGGGCTCGCTGACCGACATTCTCGGTATGATCCCCAGTATGGGAGCGCTACGGGGCAAGTTTAACCCGAAGGACCTCGATGAACGGCGCATGGCACAGGTCGAGGCGATTATCCACTCGATGACGGCTGCCGAACGGCGGGAGCCTTCCATCATTAACGGTTCGAGACGCAAGAGGATTGCCAACGGTGCGGGAAGCACACCTGCCCAAGTGAACCAGCTGCTTGCCCAGTTCAAGCAGATGCAAAAGATGATGAAGAAGATGGCCGGGCCGGGGGGCAAGCGTGCGCTGATGGGGATGATCGGCAAGAGCTAGAGTTTGGTCCGGGCGTGGTGTTATTAGCTCCGGGCGTCAGAGGCTGACTTGGTCGCGCGTCGCATACCTACCTCTCTCCCTCTCCCCCGGTCCGGGGGAGAGGGAGGTTGGTTCCGGGGGTGGGCACCCCGCGCGCCCGGAGCCTAACGGTTAGACTCGAACTCCTCATAGTTAGCGCCCTGCTACTCACACAACAATGCACCCGGAGTCTTATTCGATATGACCGTCGCCCATCTTCGCACCTATACGATCAACAAAGGCATGATGGACGACTGGCTGGCCCTCTTTCCGAAGCTCATCCCAGTGATGGAAGACGCGGGCATCAAAGTTGAAAGCACCTGGGTTAACGAAGAGCGCACGAAGTTCATCTGGATTCGATCATACGGCGATTCTGTAGAGAACATCGCAACGGCAGAGGCTGCGTTCTATGGCAGCGAGTGGTGGCTTGCCAACGTTGTGCACGTCCGGAGTCACCTTGCTCACCGTGAAATCGTCCAGATTGAGACAGTCTGAGTCAGTTGGATTGGAAAACTAACTCAGGACCCCGAGCACCGCGTCGTCGATATCAGGTCGACCGCGCAAGAAGTCGCTGGCGGAAACGCCCTGGCGACCCTCCAGTTGGAGTCGGGTGATTTCGAGCGGACCGCTGCCGCTGCCGACAAAAAGTTTTCCGCCATTAACGATCACCCTGCCCGAGTCGTCAACCGCGTCTATCCTGCCAGAAAGATTTACGTCGAGGATTTTCAGACCCTTGTCGTTCCAGGACGTGAACGTTCCGGGCCACGGGTCGTAAGCCCTGATCATGCGGTCGATCTGCTCGGCCGGTAGCGACCAGTCGATTTCGCCATCGGAGCGGGCAATAAGTCTTGTCACAGTCGCTTTCGAATCGTCCTGCGGTGTTGCAACAATCGTGACATCTTCCAGACCGTCAAGCACAGCGGGAAGCATGGAGGCCCCTTCCTCAAAGAGCCTGCCCTGTAATTCGCCGGCGCGCTCTTTGCCCGTGAGCACGATCGGTGGCGATTGCGCAAGGACCGGCCCGGTGTCCATACCCTCGTCAAGGAGCATCACCGTGACGCCCGTCTGCCTCTGACCATCGAGTATCGCGGTGACGACCGGGCTGGGTCCTCGATACATCGGCAGCAGCGACGGGTGGACGTTCACCACGCCCATGGGTGGCACCGCGAGGAGTTCAGCGGGGAGGATGCGCCCGTACGCCACAACGACAAATACGTCGGCGTTTGCAGCGACCATGCGGTCGGGCTCTATGGCGGGGTCGAGAATTCTCGGCGTGAAGACTGGCAGACCCTGCTGTTCGGCGAACAGTTTGACCGGTGTCGGGGATTTTGCCAGCCCGCGCCCGGCGCTGCGATCGGGCCGCGTGTAAACGCCAACCACATCGTGGCCGACCGACAGAAGCGTCTCAAGCGAACGTGCGGCTTCGCGTGGCGAGCCAAAGAAAATAATGTGCATTCCACAACTTTAAGGCTGATTAAATTTTGTCGCGCCAGGCGCGGCGCGGTTAAAACGCCCGCCCGCTTGGGGGAGCATCCGGTCGCCCGGTGTCCATTAAAGTGGCTCCTCAAACTGGAGCGTGAACGAAGTCACAATATCTCGTGGAAATTACCAAAAAATCTGGGATATTTACCCCCCCGGTGGGGTTGCATACCTCAACCCATTGCATGGTACGGTTGCCCCCAGACCGGCACCACCTCAGGCGACGTC
>Ga0066383_10000159_pt1 | contig 21965 bp, 15 predicted proteins | sample Knorr_S23_td_Bot_FD_70950 | JGI IMG/M metagenome (GOLD analysis project Ga0066383, IMG submission 70950) | Marine microbial communities from Southern Atlantic Ocean transect - Knorr_S23_td_Bottom_ad_3770_LV_A | ecosystem: Environmental > Aquatic > Marine > Oceanic | place: Southern Atlantic...
TTTTAAAACATCTCTCAGAAAAAGCCCTTTTATTATCTAAAAAGTATTCTTGGGAAAATCATGCAACACAAATTTTATCTTTATATTCAAAATTTACACATTCAACTCAAAATTGGAACTTTAATGATAGTTACGAACTTGCTGCTTATAGAACTCTTACAACTGTAATAGAATTATTTGTAGAAAAAAAAACAGATATTTTGTCTCAATCCTTACTAAACTTTGATTATCAAAAAATTATTGCATGGTCAATTGAATATGGTCTTTCTATGCCTCAATGCAAAGATTTTCTTTTACCTTTTAAAGATTGGCTATTATCTAAAAATGTTGTAGGTAATTAACATGAGTCAAATTAATCCAAATAATTCTAGAGTTGCAAAATTAAAAAAATTATTTCATATATCAACTGAATTAATTCATGAGTATGGATTTGCCTACTTTTTACGAATAGCTTTTGAAGAATTTTTTAAACAAAAAGGAGCATTATTTTCCCCTGATACTATTTCTCTAGAAATTAAAAATGAATTTATTCTTAATTATGACGACTTTTTAAAAAACCATCAATCAGATAAAAATCTATCAGAATTAAAAATTAAAAGTTTTTCAACACTTCCTTTATTTTCACTAGTTCTTTATGTAGATAAAAATACTACTTCAATCCAAAAAATCCTAAAATCCCAAATATATGCAAATTTTGAATTTATACTAATTTCATCTACAGAAAAGAACATTGATTCATTTGTATCAAAAAATGATATTTCTAATTTTCAAAAATTAGTCATGGGTTGCCCAAAAATTCATGATATTTTATCTGTTTCAAACGCTGATTATTTCATATTTTTGAATAATTTTTCTGTATTACAAACTGATTTCATTTTTAATATTGTAGAAAAAATCAATCAAAATTTTTCTGCTGATGTGTATTATTGTGATGAAGATTTTATTGATAAAAAAGGAAGAAGAACAAGTCCCTTTTTTAAGCCTGATTGGAGTCCATATCTTCTACGTAGCTTTAACTATGTCGGCAATTCTTTTGTCATACATAAACAACTCTTAACCAAATTATCTGATTTTAAACTAGATGATAAGAATTTTCATTATGAATTACTACTTCATTGTGCTGAACTTTCAGATAATTTTATTCATGTGCCTATTCCAAGTTGTTCAATTCTTCAAACGCAAAAAATGGATCAATCAAAAATTCTTTCTAAGCATATAGAGCGCTTAGGATTAAATGCCGTAGTAGAATCTGATAATGCTTTAAACACTTATCGTATTCATTATTCGCTGCAAAATGAACCTAAGGTTAGCATAATAATTCCAACTAAAAACAACAAATCTCTTCTTAAACGATGTATTGAAAGTCTTGAAAACAATACAAATTATAAAAATTTTGAGATTATTATAATTGATAATAATTCTGATGACAAAAACACTTTGAAATATTTTGATTCCTTAGATTACAAAATTTTCTCATACAAAGATCCTTTTAATTTTTCTAAAATGAATAATCTAGGAGCTGTAAATACAGAAGGAGATTATATTTTATGTTTAAATGACGATACTAAAGCAATTGATCCTAATTGGTTGACTGAAATGGTTAGTATATGTCAACAGAATGATGTGGGTATAGTAGGTGCTAAACTACTTCATTCAAATGGAACTATTCAACATGCTGGTGCGGTGTTTTTAAAATCTGGTTCAGGATTTCATATATTTGAAAATATTTTGGAAAATGATATAGGATTTTTCAATTTACATAATGTGATTCGAGATTTTTCTGCTGTTACTGGTGCTTGTTTGTTGATAAAAAGATCAATTTTTGAAAAAATAGGTGGATATGATAATACTTTTGATTTATTTTATGGTGATGCTGATTTGTGTTTGAAAACAATCAATGAAGGATCTCATGTAGTTTATACTCCATTTGCACGATTACTCCATGAAGGTTCTACTACAATTAAAAAAAATTCAACCACATTTTTTGCTATAGAAAACCATTTTCACTTTATCAAAAAATGGCCTCATTTGAAATACGGTGATCCATTTTACAACAATAATCTTGGTTGGAATTATACCATTGCAAAATCCACCTAGAACAATGTATTCTAATATATTCTAGACATATTATTTCAGAATATGACAACTATCCGCGATGAAATGTGGAAATTTAGAGGGATATTGTTTAATTTTGCAATAACTGATCTAAAAATTCGTTATCGTAATTCCATACTTGGTGTTCTCTGGAGTTTGATAGAACCATTACTAATGTTGGGTGTGTTATTTGTTGTATTCTCAACTATGTTTAAATTTGAAATTCCAAATTTTCCTATCTATCTTTTAGTAGGCATAGTGTGTTATAATTTTTTCAAGAATGGAACTAGTTTTGCTCTGAATAGCTTGACTAACCGTTCTGCACTGATGACCCAAATTTATTTTCCAAGATCTATTCCTGCAATGAGTGCGGGAATTACAGCCTCAATAATGCTTATTTTTGAAATAGTTGTCTTGGCAATTTTTATTGTTATTTTTCAATTTGCTCCTCCGATCACAATTCTTCTTCTTCCTTTGGTTCTAGGTTTGTTGCTCGTTCTAGTTTTAGGTATAGCATTACCTCTGTCTGTCCTTAATGTAAAATACAAGGACACTGAATTCATCTGGATGATTGTATTGTCTGCTGGATTTTTCCTAACTCCAATCTTTTATCAGTTTGATATGATGCCTACACAGGTACAAAATGTATTACAGTTCTCTCCGATGGTGCAAATTGTAACTATGGCTCATCATGTGGTCTTGTACGGAACGTTACCATCGATTAACACTATACTTTATGCAATAGGTTCAATTTCAGCAATAACCGCTATTGGTTATTTGATATTTAGAAAATATCAAGCCAAGATAGTTGAGGAGGTATAATATGTCTGATTATGCTATAAGCGTGAAAAACATTTCTAAAAAATTTAAATTATATCATGAAAAGCGAGATTCTATTTTTGAAGTCGCAACTAGTTTTTTCCAAAAAAAACGGCACCATGAGATTTTACAAGTATTAGACGATGTATCTTTTAATGTAAAACATGGAGAAATATTTGGAATTATTGGAATTAATGGATCTGGTAAAACAACTCTGCTAAGAATAATTTCAAGAATATATGCACCTGATTCTGGTTCAGTGGATGTAAAAGGAACTGTCATTCCTATTCTGGCTCTTGGCTTAGGATTTCATCCTGAACTTACTGCTATTACTAACATCTACCAAAGCAGTATATTACTAGGCTTTCCAAAGGAAGAAATTTCAAAACGAGTCGATGATATCATAAAGTTTGCCGAACTTGAAAAATTTGCCGACACAAAAGTAAAAAATTTTTCAGCTGGAATGCAAATGAGACTGGCTTTTGCTACATCAGTTTTAGTCAATCCTGACATATTGATATTGGATGAAGTTTTTGCTGTGGGTGATGTCAATTTTCAAAAAAAATGTTTTGACACAATAATGGATTTTAAAAAACGTGGGAAGGCAATAATTTATGTAAGTCATGATATGGAAGGAGTACAGAAGTTCTGCGACACTGTAATGTATTTAAAACAAGGAAAAGTTGGCATGATTGGGTCCCCTGAGGAAACTGTTAATGCATTTTTAGCTTCCGAAGAAAAACAAAAACAATAATTCCTTTAGGCTATTTCAGGCATAATATTCTTCTTTTCAACTATTAGAAATGCTAAAACACATTTATCATATTCTTAGATTGAACATTCATGCCATTTACTTTTAAGAAATTAGAAATACCTGAGGTGATACTTGTAACACCAAAATCATTTCCAGATGAGAGGGGTTTTTTCCTAGAAAGTTACAAAGAATCTGAATTTACTTCTAATGGAATCAAAACAATATTTGTACAAGACAATCTCTCACATTCAGTTAAAGGCGTATTACGAGGATTGCATTATCAAAAAAACCCAAAGGCACAAGCAAAACTAGTCATTGCATTAAGGGGAGAAATTTTTGACGTGGCAGTAGATATTAGAAAAAATTCACCAACATATGGAAAATGGGTTGGTGAAATCTTATCTGAAAGCAATCATAATTCTCTTTATATTCCAGAAGGATTTGCACATGGTTTTTGTATATTAAGTGAAGAGGCAGATGTATTATACAAAGTAAGCCAAGAGTATTCCCCAGAAGATGAAAAGGGAATCATATGGAATGATACTGAGATAAACATAACATGGCCAATAGACAAACCAATCATACAAGAAAAAGATTCTAAATTACCTGATTTAAAAAATATAGACAATAATTTTGTTTTCACTAAAGATAAATAAGAAATTCCAAGTTCTAAAATATGCATATTCTAGTCTGTGGTGGTGCTGGATTTATTGGCAGTGCCTTTATCAGAAATTATCTAAATAATAATCCTGATTCTAAAATTATTAATCTTGATGTATTAACAATTGGCTCAAACCTTGAAAATCTAAAAGATATAGAAAATAACCCAAACTACAAATTCATAAAAGATGATATTAGAAACGAATCTGTCATTGATGGTTTAGTTAAAGATGCAGATGTGGTAGTTAATTTTGCAGCAGAATCTCATGTTGATAGAAGCATTGCAAACCCAAAACCATTCCTTGAAACAAATATTCTTGGTACATATTTCATTTTAGAAGCCATAAGAAAACATGACAAGCAGTTCATCCATGTATCCACTGATGAAGTTTACGGTGATGCACAAGGAAGATCATCTTTTAATGAGGATTCTCAGATAAATCCAAGTAATCCATATGCTGCTACAAAGGCAGCAGCTGACCATCTAGTTGCATCATACTATCGAACCTATGGAATAAACTGCATCACAACAAGATGTACTAATAACTTTGGACCATTTCAGTTCCCTGAAAAACTAATCCCAAAGACAATAATCCGTTCCATAAAAAATCTCAAAGTTCCACTGTATGGTGATGGAACACAAATCAGAAGCTGGATTTATGTTGATGATCATGTACAGGCAATAGAATCTCTAATCTCAAAAGGAAAACCAGGCCAAGTATACAACATTACTGCATACGAGGAGATTACAAACAAAACCATAGTAGAGAAGATACTAGATATTCTAGGAAAATCACATGACATGATAGAGTATGTTAATGATAGACCAGGACACGACAAACGATACTCCATTGACTGCTCCAAAATTGAAGATCAAATAGGATGGAGGCCAAGATATGAGTTTGATGATGCACTAAAACAAACCGTTAACTGGTATCTACAAAATCAGTCATGGTGGGAGCCATTAATTGATAAAGATACTCTGCATACTCAGCCCTGGACTGTATCCTGAAAATGAAATTTCTAGTAACCGGCTCTGCTGGACTGGTAGGATCACAAGTAGTAAAAGATCTTACAAAACAAAACCATACAGTCTATTCTTGTTATCATGATGAAAAACCATCCCATGGAACTTCAATACAACTTGATATTACAGATCAGGACAAAATTATACAAATACTTCAAGAAATAAAGCCTGATAGAATAATTCATCTGGCTGCAATGACAAATGTAGATCAATGTGAAACACAACAAGAACTAGCTATTCTTCTAAATGCAAAATCCACTGAAATTCTGGCAAAACAAGCTGCTAAACAAAATATATTTTTTGTCTATGTATCAACTGATTATGTCTTTGATGGAATAAAGGGAATGAAAAAAGAAGATGACTCTACAAATCCTTTAGGCTTTTATGGAAAATCAAAACTAGAAGGTGAACTTACACTAAACAAACTAGCATCAAGCTGGTGCATTGCAAGAACAAGTACTCCCTTTGGGATTCATCACAAAAAAAAGAGTTTTCCATTATGGGTACAAGAGAGTCTAGAAGCAAAAAAAGAGATTCCAGTTCTTGTTGATCAGTTTACATCTCCTACATATGTTCCAAATTTATCTAAAATGCTAATTGAGGTTGCAACAAGACAGATTACAGGAGTAATCCATCTAGCTGGCGCAACTAGAATTTCAAGATACGAGCTAGCAGAACTCGTTGCTGACAAGTTAAGCCTTGATAAAAAATTCCTAATCCAAACAAACACAGATGAAATGAACTGGAAAGCACAAAGACCAAGAGATTCTTCCTTTGATGTTTCACTTGCAACTGAAATTTTAAATGAAAAACCACAAGAAATAGAACATAGTCTTGATCTCTTCATTAATGAGATAAAATCTAATTAAGTCACTTTGATTTTTTGTCTTCTTAAAAATATAATCGATGCAACAAAAATTATAACAATCGCTAGAACCTCAAAGAAGATCCAATCTGTTCCACTAAAAAATACACTTTCAGAGATAAATGGAACAAAGATTGGAAATTCAGTAGTGCCACCCAAGAAAATATCAAATGATATGTGAGAAAACACTGCAGCAATGGCAATTGCTCCCAATCTTAAATCCTTTCTGCCAAATAGAGCCATCATTACTATAACTGCAATAAAACCAAATGTTATGGAATGCGCCATTCTTGGAATCATCTCTATTCCAAAAAACTGTATCCAATGATCAAAATCCAAGATGATTGGAAATAATCCTGATAATATTGCATATCTAAAACTGAAACTTGCAATTCCTGCAACCAGTCCAAACATGATATGACCAATAACATGTTCAGGTGTGATCCCGCTTACCTCAAGTGGATTTCCTACAATGAATGTATCTGGAAGAATTAGCCCTAACATAGAAAATCCAAAGGCTATTCCTCCATAGATTACACTAGTCTTTCCTATGAAAAAAATACCAGATAATGCCACAAATTCAGGGACAACTATTCCTAATTCAAGCTTATCTGAGTCTGATGCCTGCAAAAATTCAGCTGATTTTATAAATAAACAACCAAAACTAAACAAAAATGAAAGGAATTATCTTACATGGCGGCCATGGAACAAGACTCAGACCACTCACTCATACTGGTCCGAAACAACTACTCCCAATTGCCAACAAACCAATGTCACAATATGCACTAGAGGATCTAAAAAAAGCAGGAATTACAGACATTGCAATTATAATTGGTGATGTGTATCCTGAAAAAGTAAAAGAGTACTACGGTACTGGAGAAAAATTTGGTGTGAATATCACATATGTATATCAAGACAAACCAAAAGGAATATCACACGCAATATCATTGTGCAAAGACTTTGTAAATCAGGATAAGTTTGTCGTATATCTTGGAGATAACGTACTAAGAAAAGATTTGGTGTCATACACTGAAAAATTTTCATCTTCAAATTCAGATGCATTAATTTTATTGTGTGAAGTTGAAGATCCATCAAGGTTTGGAGTTGCACAACTAGATAACTCTAAAATTAAAAAAATTACAGAAAAACCAAAAGACTCTCCATCAAACCTAGCAGTTATTGGAATTTACTTTCTTACTCCAAAAATATTTGGAATAATAGATAATCTAAAGCCATCTAGTAGAGGAGAACTTGAAATTACAGATGCACTACAAATGCTATTGTCTGTTGGAATAGTTGATTATGACACTGTAACTGGCTGGTGGAAGGATACTGGAACACCAGAAGATATTATTCATGCAAACAAACTAGTATTAGATTCAATTGGAACCGAAAACCAATTTCTAATAGATGATGATTCAAAAATTCAAGATAATATAGTAATTGGAAAAAACACAGAGATTTCAAGTGATTCTTTTATAACTGGACCTGTAATAATTGGAAAAAACTGCAAGATTGGACCTGCAGTACGAATTGGATCGTATGTCAGCATTGGTGACAATTGTATTCTGAAAAACTGTAACATTGAAAATTCTATAATAATGTCAAACTGTAAAATCAATTCAAAGGTAGATCTGTCGTCAAGTATTATATCTCATGGCTCTGAAATTATGGATAATGATACTCCAAAGAAGCACCAGTTTCTGCTTGGTGAGAGATCACAACTAAAATTATAGAATTTACCAAGGCAAGAAAGCCCATCCTGAATTCGTTTCAGGAAGGTATAGTATCTGAACTTGCGTACAGTATGTCATACAAATATTTCTTAATTTTAGAAATGGCATGAAGAGAAATATCGTGTAAGATTATTTTTTATTCCATTTTTTATCATTTATTTACGCTCAAATATTGCTAAATAAATGGAAAATTAATCCATTTGAAAAACTAACTATTTACATAAAGGAATTTTCTGTATTGGTATGATGAAATTTGCATGCATTCCAGCATATAACGAGGAAGACACAATATCTGATTTAGTAAAATCTGCAAAAAAATTTGTCGATAAAGTAATAGTCTGTGATGATGGCTCTACTGATGATACACTAAATAATGCAAAGCTAGCTGGTGCAGAAATTATCTCTCACAAAAAAAATCAGGGGTATGGCGCTGCAATCACCACTTTATTTGATTATTGTAGGATGCAAAACGCAGATGTTATGATTACACTAGATGGCGATGGACAACATGACCCAAACCAGATCCCCATTCTATTAGATACCATATCACAACATAGTGTCGATGTTGTCTTGGGATCAAGATTTCTAGATAATAATACTGATACTCCTGGATATCGAAAGCGCGGAATTAAAATTATTACATCTGCTGCAAATTTTGGGGCAGACTTTAAAGTAAGCGACGCTCAATCAGGATTTCGAGCATATTCAAAATCTGCCATTAATGCCATACATCCAACAGAGCAGGGAATGGCAGTGTCAACAGAAATCCTACTGAAAATATCAAACAAGGGATTGTCGCTAGCCGAAGTCCCAATCACCACATCATATGATGGTGATACCTCAGAGCAAAACCCAGTGCCTCATGGAATATCTGTATTGATGAATACCATAAAGTATGTCTCAATTAGACACCCAATCAAATTTTATGGCATTCCAGGATTTGTGTCAATCATTGCTGGACTTGTTTGTAGTATATTATTTCTAGATGCATATCTTAATGATCAAGTAATATTTTATGGCTCGCTGTTAGGTGCAGTTATTTTGTTGCTATTTGGGGCAATTTTATCGGTCACTGCAATTATTTTATTCTCGATGGCTAATCTGATTAGAGACAGAAACTAAATTCTAGTACACTTTAAACCACCTCTCTATCACATCATCTCATGAAAGTCTTCATTACTGGAGGTGCTGGATTTATCGGAATTCATCTGTGTAAAAAATTATTATTACAAAACCATGATGTGACAATTTATGATAACTTTGAGAATTCCTCACAAGAACATTTTACATCCACATTTAAACATAAAGTAACAATAATTCCAGGTGATATTACTCACTACTCTAGTCTTGTTTCTGCTATGAAGAATCATGATGTTGTGATTCATCTCGCTGCCAAGATCAGCGTACCTGATTCCATAATTCATCCAAAGTCTACTTTTGATACTAACGTACATGGAACACAAAATGTGTTAGATGCATGTTTAGAAGATAAGATTACAACAATTATTGCGGCATCCACTGCAGCAGTATACCAAAACTTTTCTGCAAAAACAATTTTTGATGAGAAAAGCCCCACACTACCATCATCCCCTTATGGCACAAGCAAGCTGGAGATGGAAAAAAAAATTAATGATCTCACTTTAACAAACAAAATTTATGCGACAGTTCTGAGACTGTTCAATGTGTACGGACATGGACAATCCCCGGAATATGCCGGAGTGATAACACAATTCAAAGAAAAAATGAATAATAATTCTCCATTAACCATATACGGCGATGGCAGTGCAGTTCGGGACTTTGTCCATATAGATGATGTTACAGATGCAATAATACTTTGCATGAAATCATCTAAAAATTCTACATACAACATTGCAAGCGGCACTAGTACTAGTATCTCTGATTTGGCAAAAATTATGATTACTCTATCCAACAAAGAAATTCAAATACTTCACAAGCCCTCAAGACCCGGAGATATATTGTACAGTGCTGCTGATATAACTCTTGCAAAAACCAATCTGGGCTTTGCCCCAAAAATTTCCCTAAAAAATGGACTAGAGCAATTCTTATCTGAATGATATGGCGAATTTAATATATTACTACAAGTTATCAAAATCTAGATGAAATTTTTTATCTTTACTGTGATAATTCTATCTATATTTGTCATACCCACAGCTTTTGCAGATGCCCCATACATATTTGTCCAAATTATTCACAAGGATTCTGATGGAAATCTATTAGGATACTTGCAATCAGATAGAGTAACTGATGTTGATGTTCCTTTTCTAGATGAAATGCTAGAGCATGAATCTACACGTAAAGATAATCCGACATATCAAAAAAATGGAAATTTTTTCCAAGTAATTACTCGTGAAAATACTCTTAATTTTGATTTTCCATTAATGTACGCAAGTACTAATTTGGTACAGGATGTAAATGATGAACAAGTTGTAGTTTTAAGATTGCCTCATGATGGTTTAAGAGTATTGCCTGGTGATACAATTAAAGTAATCTGGATTTTTGCTAGATCTGTTTAATTTTTGGAAATAATATCCCTACACCTACTGCAAAAAATACTATAATTGACATGAATCTATATGGCTGATTTGTCTGGTCTGTCATACCAGCTAATAATGGTCCACTAAGTAAAATGCCTGCAATTAATATGGATATGCTGTTTGCATGTTTATTTTTTTTTGATGATAAAAATAAACCAAAAATTAATGGAATTAAAAATAAAATTGTAATGGGATCTAATCTAATCTGAAACGCAAATGATGTAAAGCCTTCCCAAAATCTGTCTGTCTCAAATGGTGTTAATTTATCTGATGCTTGAGTTCCTAAAAATATCATCCCTCCCACAACTAACAAAACTACTATACTACTAATCAAAATTATTTTTTGATTCTTTGGAATATCTGAGTTAAAAATAAAAAATATTGACATTGGAGCAAATACTGCAGTCAACATTTTACAAAAAATTGATACTCCAAAAATAATGGGTGATGCAAACCAAACTTTAATCACTAAATACAATGACAAAAGATAAAATAAAATCCAAAAATTTGAATAAACTGCAGATGTATCAAATGACAAAAATACATTACTTTGTATAACTAACAGTAAGGAAATTAATCCTGCAAATCTATTTTTTGTAATTGTTTCAGTAATTAAATATGTTAATAATAATAATGATATGCTTGCAAAAAATGCAATTATTCTAAAGTCCCCAAATATTTTTTCTGATATTAATAATAATGAATATTTTGCATGTGGTTCTGCTAATGAATAGTTTGGATTTCCGCTAATTGCATCTTCAATTGTGAATCTATTATCTCTAATTGATTCATTTAATCTTTTTTCCATTAAAACAAAATCATCAAATTCTTCTTTTATCTCAAATTCCGGTATTGTTGCAATTGTGTAAATTGATAAAATAATAATAATTATTAGAATGGTGACTTTAGTCGATACTTGAAAAGATATTACTTTTTTAAATGGTCTAGAAATTTTTTCAGGAAATTTGTTTTTTAAAAAGTACATACCAAATATTATTCCATTAATCAAAATCAACAATCCTGCCAGTGGACCAGTTTGGTACGGATCCTCCTCATGCTGAGGGATTCCAATTTTTTCTAATTCACTAATTGAGACTGTTTCTGAAATTAATGCCGGAAATACGACTGATACAAGACTAATTCCTGATATGAGAATTGAGAAAACAAACACAGTCAATGAAATTTTAGAAAATTGACTTTGTTCTAACACGTTGAATTTATTATTGATGTGCTTGATTTATGTGTAAAAATAAGATTATCATATATTTTGAAATAGTAATCATGTATTCAATTGTTTATGTACTGAAACTCTTCAAAGCCCAAAAATTATTCTAAAACATGTAAAATTTACAACCCATAATAGAATAATTACAGTATATCGATCTTAGGCATGAAATAATTACAAAATTATCCCATTTGTGAATGAATCGTTCATTAGTGTTATATACTAATTTTATTGAAAAACATCAATAACATGAAAAACGAATTAGGACGTAAAATAACTAGTCTTACACTAATGACAATAATGCTAGTTGGCGGTATGGTCATTGCAGCTCCAGGTATGATGCCTGTTGCAATGGCAGACCACAACGATACATTATATGTCTCCGCAGAAAACGCTGCATTCGACAACAGCTTTGGTGGTGCTCAAATAATTGAAATTGTAGTCACTGATCCTGCCATTAACAGAGTAGACCAGAACAGCGGTGCCCCAGTAGTCAAAGTAAATGGACTTGATGTCCTGATGGCTCAAGGCGCTGATGGTTCATGGTATGCATACTTTGCTGACACAACTATGGTTGCAGCAGCAGATGGAACAGGATTTGAGTTTGATACACTTTACACACAAGCAAAATCCGCATCAACAATTGGTAAAGCATTATCCTCAACACAGGGATTTTACTCTACTGATGCTCTTGTTGCTACTGCTCTAGTAGATAGTTCCGTAAACAGCCCAATGACTGTCGCCGATATTGAAAGTATCATAAAAGGTGACAGTTCAAGCTGGACAACCGCAAAGAATATTGTAATTCGTGGCGGAACCAGTGGCGCATATGCAACTGCACTATTTACTGAAGCAAATGGTGGAGATGACGGATTTGCACTGATACAAGAACTAACTCTACTTTCAGTTAAGAAAGGTACATTCCTATCTAGTGAACAACTATACCTAACAATGGCAACAACATCAACCAATACAATAAATGTATTAGGAAATGTTATCAACAGCCCAACACCATTAAATGAAGTTGCCGCAGGTAACCTCGGTACTGGTGGAGCAGTTGATGCTGGTGGTAATGGATTATTCCAAGACACATGGCCATTTGTTCAACTATACGACCTCACTGATACTACAACTGTAACATATCAAAAAGCAGGTCCTGATGAATCAGTTGACTTGGCATTTGGTAGTACAGCTGGAATAACCCAATTCGATATTGACAGAACTCTTGCACCACAAAGTGCACAACTTCATGTCGGAATTGGTGATCCTCAACTTAACATTGATCCAACATCTGAAGATGTTTGGTTCTTTGATAACGATGATGGAGAAGGTCACTATAGAACAACAGGTGCAACTACACCAACACTGGCAGATACAGGATTTGACGGCAATGGTCTATTCACACTAACCACAAACAGTGTGTTAGAAATTGACGGCTCAAACGCTGATACTGATCCATTAGCTACCCAAACCGGTTGGTTTGAAAGTGGTACAAACACTTCATACTTTAGCAGCTCAGATGCTTCTGATGACTCTATAATTCAAATTGCAAGTGGTGCCCCAAGAGGTACTGCAGGCACTATGGCTTATGACGGTACATCACAATCTGTTGTTGCAGGCCACTTCTTTGCTACCATCGACTTAGATGAAACATCTATAGGAGATGAATGGAACTCTGGTGAATCAATTACTGTTACATTAGTTGATGAAGACTTGAACTTGAACACTAGATCTAATGAAGATCTCGATCTTAATAGCTCTACTGTAAAATTAGTTCCTTCATTACAAATTGGTAGTCCAAAAGTTTTGGGTGACTCAACAACCGTTGAGGGAACCGCAACTACTATCGATGCTTTCAGTAAAATCGCAAGAATGGACTCTGCAAATGCTTCACCTTCAGGTACAATAGATATCTTAACTGATACTACTGTAGCTCAATTGAGAACATTTGCAGGAGTGACAGATACTGATGGTATCTATCTCAACTATGATGTTAGATCACTACTCAGTACAACTGAAAGTACTGTCGCAGTTACCGATTCATCTGGTGACGTTGTTTGTACATTGAAAAATTCTTCAGGAACTACTATCACCACTCTAGGTGCTAATCAGGGAATGACAGAATGTGTGATGGTTGCCGCAGGCGGATCAATTGTAGAAGCTGATACTATCATAGTATCATTTACTGCAACTGGTGCAATTGCTGCAAACGATCCATTTGTTGTTGACTTCTTCAGCTATGGTGATGCCGTAAATAACGCAATCTATCGTCTCGAATTAGAAGAAACAGGTGACAACACTTCAACATTTGAAGGTCTTATTGACTACATTATGATCAATCAACTCAATGTAGCTGATGCAACCTCATATGCTAATGTTGTACCAATAGGTGTGGATATTGTAATCATTATTCACACTACTTTGACTGACGAAGATGGACCTCGAGTCAACTTCCTTGACTTAGGTGCTGATGGTGTTAGTACACAGATCGCAGATCAACAAGATGCCCCTTCACATAGTGGTACAGTAGATCTTGATATGGATACATACAAAATTGCAGATACAGTACTGGTAACCTTGACTGATATGGATCTCAATACAGACTCTAGTCTGATTGATATCTTTGTTGCTCAAATCACTGATAAAGTTGATAACTCCGTTGCTTCATCTGCCGGTCACCTCTTAGATATCACATTTGATGATACTCAGTGGATTGACAGTGTGGCAGCAAGTGTTGCTGGTGCAACTTGTACTGATGATGCACTATATGCTGCAGGCTTTACTTTGGTAGAGACTGGCTCAGCAACTGGTGTATTTGAGGGCTCGTTCCAAATACCATCAACATACTGTAATTCAGCTACTACATCTGTAACAACAACAGGTACTGACATTGAAGTAAACTATATTGACCATAGAGATGCCTCTGGTTCATCAATTGAGGTAGGCGATGGTGCAGGTGTTAGAGCCAACACTGGTTCTATCTCACTTGACAGAACCGTCTATCCAGTTCCATGGGGACTCCATTCTGACTTCGCAGCAATCACATCTGGTAAAACACCAAACTCCTTCTCTATCTTCCCAGTACACGCATCTGGTATCACAAGTGTAATTGACACTGCCGCTGAACAAATTAGAACAACAGCCGGTGATGTTACTATACACGTTAGAGTCAGCGACCCTGATCTTGATGTATCAGCAGTCGGTGAAGATAAGATGAATGCAGACAGAGCCGCAGCTTCAGTTGGCCCAATCAAGATCTCTATATCTAGAGGTACTGATGAGCTTACTCTTGCATATGCAGGTGGAGCAACAGCATCAACATCTAAAGTCATTGTAGTAGGTTCAGATTCTGGCTTTACGGCTAGAACTATGGGACCAATTACAGAGGTAGCAGGTGATACTGGTGTCTTTGAACTTGACTTCACAATCAGATATACTGATGGTCCAGCTTCAACAACTTGTCCAACCACCACGACATATACTAACTTAGACGGTAGTGGAACAGCAGATACAGATAGATTTAGTGCAACCGCAGCATCTGGTGATTTCTGTATACTTCAAGGTGATATTCTCACTGTAGAGTATACTGACACTGTCGATGCATCTGGTAATACAAATACAGTAACTGATTCAGCAACCTTCGATCTTCGAAATGGTGTGCTACAGTCAGACAAATCTGTATACATTATCGGTAGCGATATGATACTTACTATCATCGAACCAGACTGGGACTTGGATAATGACGGCGCAGAGACTTATGATCTCGATGTAATCGAGTGGAGCTCTGATGCAGCAACCGTTTCCATGGGTAACCTTGGTGGCGAAGATGCAGCCTTTGATCCAGAACCTTCAGCATTTAGAGAAACAGGTGACTCTACTGGAATCTTCCAGATTGTCATCGAAATTCCTTCAGCTCTTGAAAGTACTAATCTAGATAGAGGAGAGGAAATTACACTCGAATATACTGATTGGGGACCATCTGGTGCTAAATATGTCGGACAAGATGACGAAGACATGAGCGTAACTGTTTACACCTCAAACTTTGGTGCAACTGTTGAACTTGACCAAAAAGTCTACACATGGACTGACAAAGTATACATTACTATTGTAGCCCCTGATCACAACTTTGACGGACAACTTATCGATACCATTGGAGATACGAGTGACGACCCAGTAAAGGTCTCAACTCGTGGATTCGATACAGATCGATACAGTCTCGTTGAAACAGGAACTGATACGGGCATATTCACTGGTGAGATAATCCTTACAGGATTCTCCCATGATTCCAATGGTGATGGCACTTCAGTTAGACCAGGCTCAGCTACATCAGCAGATAGTTCAGGCCCAACCAATGGTTTCCTAGAAACTAGTAGTGATGACGGACTCACTGTCTCCTTTGAATACTCATCGGATGCAACTGTAGTCGGCTCAGCATTGATTAGATGGAATATCGGTGAGGTCCAGTGGCTTGAAGCAAGTTATCCAGCTAGCGGAACAGGTGTTATAAGAATAATTGATCCAGACATGAACTTAAATCCAGAAGCAGTTGACAACTTTAACGTCAATACGTGGTCTGACTCCGATGCCGGAGGTATTTCCTTAACTGTAACTGAAACTAACGAAGCAACCGGAATATTCGAAGGTACTGTATTCTTTACAACTACTAACGAATCATCTGGTCACAGACTTAGAGTTGCAGAAGGTGACACTGTCACCTCAGAATATGAGGACAATACATTACCTGATCCATACACAAATGCAGACGAACTTGATATCACTGCCACTACATTAATCGGTACTATTGTGCCACCTCTCGAGAGAGCACCAGCTGCTAACTTGAGAACAGTTGACGCATTCGGTAATAGCTTAGATGCTGTTTCCGTTGATCAACAGGTACAAATCAGTGCTGACTTAGCTAATGGTCAGGATAGAGAGCAAGCATTTGCATACTTGGTACAGATTCAGGATGGTAACGGTGTTACAGTCTCACTCGCATGGATTACAGGTCAACTTTCAAGTGGTCAATCATTCAGCCCAGCTTTATCATGGATTCCAACTGAAGCAGGAACATACACTGCTACTGCATTTGTTTGGGAATCAATTGATAATCCAACGGCATTATCACCACCAGTTAGTACAACCATAAGTGTAAGTTAAAACAACTAGTTCTAATTATCCCTTTTTTCTTTTTTTTGAATCCAACTTAACGATAGTTATGAACGATTTTTCCAGAAGTAATATCTAGTAGAACACTAGTAATCAATTAAAATGAAATCTCAAATTTTATTTTCTATATTGATAATTTTTCTACTTGTAAACACCCCCAATTCATTTTCAGAACTAGAGTTATTTACAAACAGCAAAGTCTATTCTACTGAACATAATTTACAAATTTATGGTAAAGGCTTGCCTGAAGAAAATTTGATTTTGCGACTTTTTGCTCCTGATGCAACAATTTCAAAGTTTGATCAAATTATCACAAACTCTGATGGCTCTTTTAATTATAATTTAATAATTTGGCCAGAACCTTCCACAAATTTTCCATATGGGACATATACAGTTGAAATAATTAGTACTGAACAAAATGGAATCTCTAAAAAAATCGATGTAAAGTTTACATCAACAACAGACTTGATTGATGTACCTGTTGAGAGACATGTTACTACATTGGTATTTGCTCCTGAAACTGCTGCGATAAATCAATCGTTTCGAGTTTTTGTGCAAACAACTAGTGATGGCCTTTTAATTGGAAATGAACCTACTAAATTACTGGATGCTACTCATGTCCATTTACCCTCAGGTCTTTCTATTTCTCTATCTGACTCATTTAAGACCTTACACCAAGGATTGTATTTTGTTGATTTTACTCCCAGAGATAAAGGAACGCACGTCTTTCATGTTGTTGCTTTTAGTCAAGGAACAACATCTCATGGCTCAGCCGCAACTAACGTTCTAAGTCAAGATCTTGCTGGAATTTCTAATCAAATAATTAAACTAAACACAATTCTAGATGCTACATCAAGTGAGCTTGATACACTAAAATCTGAAATCGCAGGATTTGATACAACTCTAGAACATGCAAGTAATCAAATAGATGAAAATATTGGAACCATCTCTACTTCTGTAAAATTCATCAGTGAAGCTTCTTCCCAACTTAATGCATTGATGTTACCAATTATTGCATCCATTGGACTCATTGTAGCATTACAAATTACAATTCTTGCGCGAAGAAGATAATTATAATAATGCTAGAAAAGAAAATTAACTAATGCCCAAAGTGGCTATCTTCTTTTCAATTGCACTTCTTTCAACTGTATTGACAAGTTCTTATGCATTTACTTCCGGAGATATGATCTTTGAAGAAAGCATACCAAAACAAATTGAATTTAATTCAGGTATAATTAAAATTGATTCTGACTTTTTTACTGAAAATAATTTTAAACGATATCTAATTTTTGGAACAAACTCACAAAATTCTGATTTTTTAAAAAACAATTCCCCGTATGGAATTCGTTCTGATGGTGGATTTTTCTATGTTGCAACACTTTCAGAAAACAGTGCATCAAGTTTAATCTCTCAAGGTTATAATGTGATTGAAGATTTTAAATTAGATTTTCATTCCACTGATAAAGATCTAATTGATGCATCACGTATTGCCCAAATATCTCGTTCTGATATTGCACAAAAAAATTATAATGTAACTGGAAATGGAACAACAATTGCAATTATAGATACAGGAGTTGATTTTTCCAATCTAGACATTCAACATTCTCTAGCCAGAGATGACAAAAATCATCCCATAATGCTTGATCCTGATGGTCAAGGAATTATTCTAACAAATGCAACCTTCTTTGCATTTATTGATAAAGATCAACTTATCAGAAATTCCAGTAAACCTATTCCTCCTGCTCTGACATCTTCAACATATGTAACAAAACAAGGAGTTTTTCTAGATATATCCCAAGGAGGCAAGGGCACTGAAATTTCTATCTACAATTCATTCTTTCCACAACTAGGTTCTTCAATAATTTTTAACGGAACCCTATCTGAAGATATGAAAATTGGCCAAGATAGCAGAAATTACATCAAATCAAAAAGTGGAGTATACCACCTTGGTGTAATTTATCAAGGTGCACTGGAAGGACCTCTAGCGCGAATACAAGCAGTACCTGTACTTGTAGTTGACTCTTTCATTTCCGGAGTTTATGACACGATCATACCTGATCTGAGTACTTCATGGGAAGATTATACTAGATTTGATCTAGAAAAAGGTCAAGAACCAAAATATGATTTTGATTTTACTGATGAAAAACCAATTGTACTGGGAAGTGGAAAAGAGTTTCTTGTATATGATTCAAACAATGACGGAAAAAATGATTTTAGTGCAGGAACTTTTGGCGCACAAGTCTTAGATGTTTATGGAGTTATGCAAAACAAAACTGCAGATATTGATGAAACTCTAAGAGCGATCAACGGAACGTTACTTCCCGCATTAGATCCTGACGGTGAATTTTTTGGCTTGATGACTGATTTTATAGGACATGGTACATCTACTACAGCATCTATTACTTCACGAGGAATTGAAACTTATGATATCTATAACAATACTAAGAAATTCTCCATTACTGGCGTAGCTCCTGATGCCAAGATTATTCCTGTAAAGGCGTTGTGGTTTGGTGATACTGTTTATGGATGGCTATGGGCTGCCGGATTTGATAATACAGAACATGAATGGAAATTTACAGGAAAGCCTAGAGTTGACATCATTTCAAACAGTTGGGGAGTGTCTAATTTCCCTTCCTTAAAGACACCTCCAGGCATAGATATTCTTTCTTTGATTCTTAGCATACTTGTAACACCTCATTCCTTGGATGATGATTATCCCGGAGTTACAATAGTTTCCAGCGCTGGAAATTCTGGACCTGGGTATGGAACAATAGGATTACCAACTGCATCACCTTACGGAATTTCAGTTGGCGCGACTACAAACAATGTCTTTGTAGGTTATGGCGCATTTAAGGATCAACCAAGATTTGGAAACACAACATCATATTACAATGATGTAGTTGATTTTTCTAGTAGAGGTCCTGGTGTTATTGGTGATCCAAAACCAGACTTGATGAGTATAGGTGCATATGGATTTACTCCATCAAATGTTTTAAAACCTGAAAAAGATTCTAGGGATGAATCATTTTCTTTGTTTGGAGGAACTAGTATGTCAGCACCCATTGTATCTGGTAGTGCAGCAATTTTGATAGAAGGTATGAAAAAACAGTCCCAAGATATTGATCCATTTACAATCAAAAATATTCTAATGTCTACTGCAACTGATCTTAAAAATGATCCATTTACTCAAGGTTCTGGCTTAGTTAATGTCTCTTCAGCTTTGGATTATGTTAATGGAAAAGATGGGTTGTTTATAGTATATACTGATGCATCACATCGTAATATCAAGAAAATTTTAGATCCTGTGATAAATAAAGTAAATTCAACTGCAATTGGGTTTGAAAGATTTCAACTGCCATCTAGTTCTATTCCTATGACTAGTTGGTTTGCGGGACAATTATTCCCTGGAGAAAGAAGTTCTGCTACTTTTACTATAGTTAATCCTTCTGAAAATGAGATTACAATTTCTGTAATACCAAAAAAATTATCTTTAATTACAAAAACTGAGTTTAGTGGAACAACAATTGTACAACAACAGGATTCAATACTTAACAAATCTGGAATTTATATTCCTAATTATATCAAGCTTTCAGATATAAAACAGCATTCTGCCTTAAGTGAATTTTTTGATAAGAAAGATCCAATTCCTGATGATTCATCATTAATGATACTGAATGTAAATTTTCTATTTAATGCATTCATGAATAAAACTTCAGATGTTTATGCTGATGATTTCAAAATCTCTTCTTTGTATATTTACGATTGGCTAGATAATAACAACGATACAAAAATTACAAGTAATGAATTATCCATGGTAAATAGAGCTGGTTCTTGGGGAACTGTTCAAGAACTTAGAGTCACTGATCCAAATGAAAAATTTGAAGGAACTCCTTTGGTTGGAGTATATCCTGTCCCAACAAGATTTTCTTATTGGTTGGGTGATACAAAAATGAACTCCACCTCTATGGATTATACATTATCTGCAAGTTATTATCAAAAAGAAAAATGGTCTGTTATCTGGTCTGAATCTCAAACAATTACTGTGCCTCCAAAAGATGTTGCTACAGTTGATGTGACATTAGTAGTACCCACTGATTTGCAGACAGGAGTATATCAAGGATTTCTAACTTTTGAGGGCGAAAAACATTTGGTAAATGCTCCAGTATCTTTTGTAATTAAACAATTAGTAGATCAAAATGATTCTACTGTAATTATTCAAGGCAAACAAAGTGATGATGTTCTTTATGGTAATGGATACATCAAAGGAGCATTTGATATGGCTAATCGCTATATGGCAGGAGATTGGAGGCAATATTATTTTGGCATTCAAGATGAATCAATTAATTCTGCAGCTATTGAACTTTCATGGACAACTGATGATACTAATCTAGCTGTATTTGTAATGGATCCATTTGGGCAAATCATTCAAACAAATGTTCCATCTGGAGTGTTTGGTCATTTTCTAGAATGGCCTTCCCTTGATTGGTTAGGTAATTCTATCTTTAGTCAAGGTGGTGGATTCTTTCCTGTAAAAAATAAAGATGATACATCAACTGTTCTTTATGTACCAATTAACCAAACTGGTACTTACACTCTTTTAATACATTCAACATTGTTTGGAGGAAATTCTACAACAGAACCAATTACGTTAGCAGCAAAATTTATAAATATTTCATCTCAAATTGAACAAGTAGATACAGAGTTTGAATCGAAAGATTCTATTTTAAAAGATGACTCTAACATAGTCTATAAAACAAAAATTCTTTCTGATGATTCTGTTGTCTCTGATTCATCTTTTAATCTTGGAATTACTATTGGATTAATTATTGGAGCTACGATCGGAATTTTTATCATATTCATTCTTAGACTAAAACATGAAGAAAAATTAAACAAGGTTTATTAGCAATTTGGCGAGTAAGTCAGATTGAATGTCAGAGCTTGGGATAAAAAAGTCTGGCGGATTATCCAGAAGGGACTTTCTGAAGTTGATGGGTGCCGCAGGCACAGGATTAGCATTTGCTCCGTTTATCCCATGGGGCAATTTCATGCCAAACCCAAACCAGG
>Ga0066383_10000174_pt1 | contig 21214 bp, 21 predicted proteins | sample Knorr_S23_td_Bot_FD_70950 | JGI IMG/M metagenome (GOLD analysis project Ga0066383, IMG submission 70950) | Marine microbial communities from Southern Atlantic Ocean transect - Knorr_S23_td_Bottom_ad_3770_LV_A | ecosystem: Environmental > Aquatic > Marine > Oceanic | place: Southern Atlantic...
GCTTCTTCAAGTTTAATTGAAATTAATTTTGATATTCCAGTTTCAGCCATAGTAACACCATACAATCTATCCATGTGTGCCATGGTAATAGGATTATGTGTAATTATTACAAATTTTGTTGATGTGTCATAGTTAATTTTTTTAATTACTCTACAAAATTTTTCAATATTTATGTCATCTAATGGAGCATCAACTTCATCTAAAACACAGATTGGGGAAGGATTCTGAAGAAAAACTGCTAAAATTAAAGCTGTGGCTGCCATGGTTTTTTCACCACCTGATAATAATGACAAAGTGTTCATTTTTTTCCCTGGTGGTGATGCAAATACTTCTAAACCAGATAATAAAGGATCAGATGAACCAACCATTTTTAAGAAAGCTTTACCACCATCAAAAAATTGTGTAAATAAATTTTTAAAATTCTGATTAACACTATCAAAACATTTATTTATTTTTTCTCTACCTTCTTTATTTATATTTGATATTGTTTCTCTTAATTTTAAAATTGCTTTTTCTACATCAATTTTATCATTAACCATTTTTTCTATTTTTTTGTTAGTTTCTTTTGCTTCATTTTCTGCTGTAAAATTTATTGGTCCAATATTATCAAATTTTCTTTTTTCAATATTTAGATTATTTTGTAAAACATTCATTGCAGGAAGATTTTGTATATTATTTTTTTCTTGTTTTAGAATATCTTCATTTAATTTTAATGAAAAATTATTTTCACTTTCTTGGTATGCGCTAGTTAAATCATTTTTTAAATACTCTAGATCTGTTTCTAATCTAGTTTTTCCTTCGTGGTTTTCTATTTTTTTGTCTGAATTTAATTTTATTTTTTCATCTATCTCTTTAGTTTGTCCTGGATCGATTATAATTTCTTTTTCTAATTGATTAATTTTTTCATTTAAAGAGTTTATTTTTGATTCAATATCAACATTATTTTTATTTATTTCTTCAGGTTTATTCTCTAAATTTTTTAATTCGTTGTTTGTAAATTTTTCTCTTTCAACTAATTTTTCTAAATGTTTTTTCGTATCATCTATCCTTTTACTCCATTTTTTGTGTTCTTCCTCAAAATCAAAAATTTTATCTAAATTTGTTAATTTTGAGAAATTATTTTTTATTTCAGTAAATGATGAAAATACACTGTTAATTTTTTCAGAAATAATATCAAATGTACTTTTTATTGGATTTATTAATTCTTTGTTTTTACTAATTAATTCGTCAATCTTAGAATTTAATTCAGTAGATTTAGACATAATAAATTCAATTTTTTTAATTTCATTTTCTATATCCTTTTTTAAATTAATAAAATTTTCTTTATCTGTATTTTTTTCACTGTTTGAGATTTTTATATCAAGTTCTTTTGTTTCATTAAATATATTTTTTTGTAATTTTGACAAAGAAAAATTTGCATCTTCAAGAAACTTTTTTTCTCTTGATATATCATCTTTGAATTGTGTTAATCTATTTTTTAAGTTATCTTTTTGAATTGAAATTCTATTAATTTCGTCTAAGTTTTTTTGTTTTTCTGCAAGATGATTTTGTTTTTCAATTTTTAAATTATTTAAATCTTTATTTTTTTCATTATTTTTATTTAGAAATTTATTTTTTTCATTTTTATAATCTTCAAGCAAGGAATCAATTTTATTTATTTCAAAATTAATTTTTTCAAGTCTTTCTGTTTTTTTTGAAATTTTGCTTATATTGTTAATACATCTAATTTTTATTAAAGTAATTTCTAAGCTATTTATTTTGTCTTTAATAGATTTATATTTTTCTGCTTCTTTACATTGTTTCTCAAGAGTTTTACATTGATCTTTATGTGCTTTGATAATATCTTCTAGTCTAGAAAGATTTATTTCAGCAGATTTTAATTTTAGTTCAGACTCGTGTCTTCTTGCATGCAGACCAGTAATTCCAGCTGCTTCTTCAAGCAATATTCTTCTTTCTTCTGGTTTAGAAGTAATTAATTTATGAACCTGCCCTTGTGCTACTATAGATGTTGTATCGGGGCCAGAAGAAGCGTCGGCAAATAATAAATATACATCTTTTGCTCTTACTATTTTATTATTTATATAATAAGTAGAGCCTTTTTCTCTTTCTATTTTTCTTTTTATTTCTATAGTTTCATAATTGTTAAACATTTCTGGAGCTTTCTTTTTTTTATTATCAATAATAATTTCAATTTCTGCTAAATCATTTTGTGGTCTAATCGATGTTCCATTAAATATTACATCGTCCATTCCTTTACCACGCATTTCTTTTGGAGATGTTTCACCCATTATCCATTTTAACGCATCAACAATATTTGATTTTCCACAACCATTTGGCCCAATTATTCCAGTTAATCCTTTTTCAATATTCAATTCTGTTCTTTCAACGAACGATTTAAAACCGATAATTTTTAATTTAGTAAAGTCCATATCAATTAATCAAGTTTTCAATAATTTTTTCAAAATTTTCATAACTCATAGCACTATATTTTTTATTATTAATTATAAATGAGGGCGTTGAGCTTATATTATATTTTCTTTCAGCGAAAGTTCGGATATTTATAATGTTATCAACTATTTGCTCATCTTTAAAACAATTATTAATTTTACTTTCAGTTAAACCTGCTAACTTACCAATGTTTTTAAGTTTATCTATAAATGTATCATCATTTGTAATCCACTTTTTTTGAGTAGAAAGAATTAATTTAACAAAATCAAAATATTTTTCTTTTGGTGCACATTTTGCAAGTACGGATCCAAACAATGCTTGTTTATCTAAAGGAAAATCTCTATAAATAAATTTTATTTTATTTGTATCAATATAATTTTCTTTGATTTTAGGATAAATATCTTTATGAAAATTTGCACAATGAATGCATGTCATCGAAGCATATTCAATAACTGTAACTTTTGCATCTTTATTTCCTAAAAAAATTTCCTCGTTTGTTTTAGCATTTATAATTTCATATTTCGGGAAAATGAGGAAAACGAATATAATTAAAAATTTGCCAATATTGTATTTCATTTATTATTTACCGCTAGATATAGTATAATTATAAAAATTAATATCTTTATGAGCAAGGTTTAATTTATTGTCCAAATAACGTTTTATTGAGTTTTTTTAATGCTGTTTTAATGTTATTTTTTTTAATTTTGTTAATCACTTTAGATTGAACTTTTTTACCTCTTTTTTTGGTAATTTTATCTTCTTTATAAGCACCTTTAATATCAAAATCTTGTACCACACTAATTTTCGCAATTGCTTTATATCCAAAATATTGATTAAGTTTTTCAATTATTTCTTCATTTTTAAATTCTATTTCCATTGATTTTCCTCTCATTGTTTTTAAAAAAATTATTCCATTTAAATTGTTTATTTCAGAAAATCTAATTTTTATTGGCCAACAAAATTTTGCTATATCATCTCCAATAATTTCTCTCCATTTTTTTATCAAAGATATCTCAATAAAATTTTTTTCTTTTATATTTTTGTCTATAATTTTAGGTAGGCTATTTCCGACCTTTTTAAAATAACTTTGCTTTCTTTCTTTCATAATTTAATTTTTTTTTAAAATTTCTAATTTGTGATAATATCAAAAAAAAATGACAAATTTAACTGATAACTTATTAAATTGGTATAGTAAAAATAAAAGAAAACTTCCTTGGAGACAAAAAAAAAACAATATAAACCCTTATTTTATTTTGATAAGTGAAATAATGCTACAACAAACAAACGTAAACACTGTTATTTATTATTACAAAAAATTTATTTTTAATTGGCCAACCATAGAATCCTTATCTAAAGCAAGATTAGACACAGTTTTGTTTATATGGCAAGGATTAGGTTATTATAACAGAGCAATTAATTTGCATAAAACTGCAAAAATTATATGTAGTAAGTATAACGGCAAAATACCAAGCACTTACGATACTTTGATTCAATTACCTGGAATTGGGGAATATACTGCTAATGCTATTATGGCTTTAGCTTATAATAAAAATACAATTGGCATTGATGTTAATATTAGTAGAGTTATTTCTCGATTATATAATTTAAATCCAAATAATAAGAAAGAGATATCTAAAAATCTTTGCAAATTATTGCCAACTAATAAATGCAATAATTTTATGCAAGGATTGATGGATGTTGGTGCAAAAATATGTAAAAAAAAAAATATTAATTGTTTAATTTGTCCATTAAAAAAATACTGTAATTTTTATAATGAAAAAAAGAAAATAAAACTTGGTGTTTTAAAAAATAAAAAAAAAAAATTTCTATTTGTTTATTTAATAAAATATAAGAATCAAATAATTTTAAAAAAAAGAATAAATACTAAATTTCTTCAAGGCTTAATGGAGATCCCAAATAATTTATTGCATAGCAAAACTTCTTTAAAAATAGCTAAAAAAAATGCACCATTTGAACTTAATTGGAAAATTGTACCAGGAAAATTGAATTCTAAGATTAGTAATTTTGAATTAGAAATTAGATTTTTTCAGGCACAAATTAAGAAAAAAATTTTTTTAAAAAATGCAATGTGGGTTGATAAGAATAAAATCCAAAAAATACCAATTTCAACTTTAATGAAAAATATTTTGTCTTATTTAAATTTTGTCTAATTCTGATCTAATTTTTTCTCTTAAAACATCTATACTTATAGAATCTTTTTTTTCGTATTTATACCAAAATGTCCAGCCATTACATGATGGTAAATTAAGCAAATTAGCAGCAACACTATGTATTGAACCTTTGAAGTTTTCAGTAATAATTGATCCATCAACCCTAACTTTTGCATTCCATTTTTTTTTAAAGTCATGAAGAATGTCTCCTGGTTTTATTAAGTTAAATTCTATTAACCTTCCAAAAGGTATTCTTTTTTGTTGTCTTTTTTCATTTGTTTTTAACATTTCCATATTTTTTAATGGTTTAATTAATTCAATTCTTTTTTTAGCAAATTTTATGTATTTTTTTTCACTTTCTATACCAATAAATTTTCTATTATATTTTTTTGATACAGCTCCTACAGTTCCTGTTCCAAAAAAAGGATCTAATATAACATCTCCGGGGTTAGTTACAGATAATACAATTCTTGTAATAAGGGCTTCTGGTTTTTGAGTTGGATGAACCTTTTTACCTCTATATCTTAATCTTTCCGCACCATTACAGATTGGAAACAACCAATCACTTCGCATTTGCAGATCATCGTTAAGTGATTTTAAAAGATTATAGTTAAATGTATATTTAGAATTTTTACTTTTAGAACACCAAATTAAGGTTTCATGAGCATTTGAAAATCTTGTACCTTTAAAATTTGGCATTGGGTTTGTTTTGATCCAAACAATATCATTTAGAATCCAAAAATCTAAATCTTGCAATATTTTTCCAACTCTAAAAATATTATGATATGTTCCTATAACCCAAATTGCCCCATCTTCTTTTAAGACTCTTTTAGCAGCAATAATCCATTTTTTTGTAAAATCATCATATTCTTCAAAGTTTTTAAATTTGTCCCAATTTTCCTTTACGCCATTTACATTTGTATAATCTGGCCTTTTCAAATCTTTTTTTAGTTGCAGGTTATAAGGAGGATCAGCAAATATTAAATCTACTGACTTTGAAGGTAATTTTCCCATTTCTTCTAAACAATTACCTTGATATATTTTATTGGTAGTAGAATTTTTTATTTTCATTTTGATCCCGATTATTTTTTATTTTATCATTTTTGTGATTGGTTTAAAAGATTTTCTATGATGTGGTGTTATACCTAATAATTTTATCTTATCAATATGCAATTTTGTTCCATAACCTGAATTTTTATTCCAAAAAAATCCAGGATATTTGTAAGATAATTTTTTCATTAAATTATCTCTTATAACTTTTGCAATTATTGAAGCAGATGCAATAGATATAGATTTGTTATCTCCGTTTTTTATTGCTTTAACATTTGCTTTAATTTTTGGAGAATTAATTCCATCTACTAATACAAAATCAGCGCTAATTTTTAATGACGTATATGCTCTTTCCATAGCAATTAAAGAAGCTTGTAGAATATTTTTTTCTTCAATTTCTTTAACACTCGCTGCTCCTACACCAAATGGAATAATATTTATTAAAATATTATAAAGTTTTTCTCTAATTTTTTTTGATATTTTTTTTGAGTCATTAATCTTAATTATTTCCGGATGTTTTTTTAAAAAATTTTTCCATAAAGATCTCTTAATATATACTGCAACAGCTACAACAGGGCCAGCAAGAGGCCCTCTTCCTACTTCATCTATTCCAACAACAATATTTCCAAATTTTTCTTCTATATCAAAATTCATTATTTTAGTTTTGGAAGAATTTCAACTAAATTACATGGTTTAAAAGCGGAATCTAACTGATATTTTATAATTTCATCCCATGCATCTTTACATGCAGAGGGAGAGCCAGGTAATGAAAATAAATATTTACCATTAGAAATTCCAGCGCATGCTCTTGATTGTATTGTTGAAGTTTTAATTTTTTTATAGCTTAACATTCTGAAAACTTCACCAAAACCTGGAATATCTTTTTCGAAAAAAGATTTAAATACTTCAGGAGTTATATCTCTTTTAGTTAGACCTGTTCCACCAGTAGCTATAATTACATTTATATTTTTTTTCTTTAACCAAGCATTTAAAATATTTTTTATTTCTATTTTTTTATCTTTACATATTTTTTTTTCAAATAAATTATGATGTGAATTTAATATTTTACTTTTTAATATTTCGCCTGATTTATCAGTTTTAGGATTTCTAGTATCAGATACCGTAAGAATTGCTATATTTAATTTTTTTTTCATGTTTTAATTTGTAAACTTTTTATTTTTTCTTTAACTTTCTTCAAATTTTCCCATGCAATCTTTTTTTTATTTGGAGACCTTAATAAGTAACTTGGATGAAAAATACAAGTTGTAAATATTTTTTTCTTTAAAAAAGGGTTTTTATAATTAAACCACTTACCATGATTTTTAGTTATACCATCTTTTAATTTTAGTAAAGATTTTGATGCAACATTTCCGAAAAGCAAAAGTATTTTAGGTTTTATTATAGAAATATGCTCTTCAACATATGGAAGAAAAAAATTAATTTCATTATCAGTAGGTGTTCTATTATTTGGTGGCCGCCAAGGAATGATATTAGTTATGTATGTATTATTTTTTCTATCGAGGCCAATAGCATTGATCATTTGATCAAGTTTTTTTCCTGCAGCTCCAACAAAAGGTTTTCCAAGCTTATCTTCTTCATATCCAGGAGCTTCTCCAATAATCATAATATCAGATCTTAAGAAGCCATCATAAAATACAAAATTTTTTGCTTTTAATTTTAATTTGCAATCTAAATTAATAATTTTTTTTTTTAATTCTTTTAATTTATCTTCTAATAATAATTTTTTTTGATTTTTAGTATAAAAATAATCTTCGAATCTTACTCTTGGCTTATTTTGAATATGAGATTCAATTCCTAATGATTTATAATAATTAAGTACTGCTAACGAACATTTTCTAATATTTGGCATTTTTTTTTAATGTTGAAATTTTTTGTTATGTTATGATACAACAATTTATTTATGACTAAAGAAACAAATTTGATAACTTATTTATTTTTTCTTATATCTTTATATATATGACTAGAGAATCAATGAATTTTGATGTTTTAATAATTGGAGCTGGTCCATCAGGACTTTCTGCGGGTATTAAACTTGCTCAATTAGCAAAAAAAAATAATAAAGAATTAAACATTGGTATTGTTGAAAAAGGCTCAGAAGTTGGTGCTCATATATTATCTGGAGCAGTTCTAGAAACAAAAGTATTAGATGAATTAATTCCCGATTGGAAAAGTAAAGATTCTCCTCTTAAAACTGAAGCAATAAAAGATAATTTTTTATTATTAACGAAAAATAAATCTTTTAAATTGCCAACCCCACCACAAATGAAAAATGATGGAAATTATATTATTAGTCTAGGAAACTTTTCTAGATGGCTAGCTAAACAAGCAGAAGAATTAGGGATAAATATTTTTCCTGGTTTTGCTGCTTCAGAAATTCTTTATGATGATAAGATAAATAAAGTTATTGGTATAAGAACAGGAGATCAAGGAATTGATAAAGAAGGAAAACAATTAGAAAATTTTCAACAGGGCTACGATCTTTTTGCTAAACAAACAATTTTTGCTGAAGGATGTCACGGCTCATTAACAAAAAAATTAATTAATAAATATAATTTAAGAGAAAATTCAAACCCACAAACATACGGCATAGGTCTAAAAGAATTATGGGAGATAAATCCAGAAAATCATAAATTAGGAGAAGTAATTCATTCTATAGGATGGCCTTTGGATAATAAAACATATGGCGGATCTTTCCTTTATTATTTAGAAAATAATCAAGTATCAGTAGGCTTTGTTATAGGTTTAGATTATAAAAACCCATATTTAAGCCCATTTGATGAATTTCAAAGATTTAAAACACATCCAAAAATAAAAAAAATTTTTGAGGGTGGTAAAAGAATTTCTTATGGAGCAAGAGCGTTAAATGAAGGAGGTTTTCAATCAATTCCAAAATTGACTGTGCCAGGCGGATTACTTGTAGGATGTACTGCAGGCTTTATGAATGTACCAAAAATAAAAGGAACTCATACTGCTATGAAATCAGGAATGATTGCTGCTGAAGAAATTTTTAAAAATATTTTTGATTCAAAAAGCATAGAAGTTATTACTTACGAAGAAGAAATTAAGAAATCATGGATTTGGGACGAACTTTATAGAGTAAGAAATATAAGGCCAGCATTCCAATGGGGTTTTTGGCCTGGTTTAATATATAGTGCAATTGATACTTTCGTCTTTAGAGGTAAAGCCCCTTGGACTTTAAAACACCATGATGATCATAAATATTTAAAAGAAGCAAAAAAATCTAAAAAAATTGATTATCCAAAACCAGATGGCGTTATTACATTTGATAAATTATCATCAGTTTTTATTTCAAATACTAATCATGTTGAAAATCAACCATGTCATTTACAATTAAAAGATAAAAATATTCCAATAAAATATAATTTAGAGAACTATGATGCACCTGAGCAAAGATATTGTCCTGCAGGCGTTTATGAAATAGTTGAATTAGAAAAAAATTCACCAAAACTACAAATTAATGCACAAAACTGCGTTCATTGTAAAATTTGCGATATAAAAGATCCAAATCAAAATATAAATTGGGTAACTCCTGAAGGAGGGGGAGGGCCTAGATATCCAAATATGTAGGTTTTTTTTAAAAAAATGAAAAAATACTTTATTATAATTTTTTTTCTCTTTTTTTATTTTCAAAAATCTTTATTAGCAATAGATTTTGGTAATTATCTAGCTGGTGAAAGTGCATTAATTAATAAAGATAATAAAGCAGCTATACATTATTTTGAAAACGCAATTAATTTAAATAAACTTGATACAAAATATGGTCATGATATAGCTGAAAAATTATGTACTTTATATCTTTTAGAAGGCGACATAAATAATTGTATTTTATTAGGAAAAAAAATTGAAAAAAATATTACTTCAAACAGTATTGAAGGTACAAATATTTTAATGGCTTTAGTTATTGGAGATATAAAGAAAAAAAATATTAATTCCGCATTAAATAGATTAAAAAAAATAAAAAAAACCTCTTATGAAAGATTTTCAGTTCCTATTATTGAAGCATGGCTAATTGTTCAGGGAAAAAAAAATCTTAATAAAGCAAAAAAAAAATTAGATGAATTAGAAAAAGACTATGTAATAAAAGGTTTAAGAAATTTAAATTTAGCTTTACTTCATGATTTTTTTAATAAAAATGACGAAGCATTAATATATTATCAAAAATCTATAAATGCTTTTACCCAGCCTTCTTATAGATTAGTAGAAATTTCAGCTAATGCTTTTGAACGAAATGGAAATTTTGAAAAAGCGAAAGATATTTACACTAAGTTTTTATCTAACTCTAATGATAATTTATTGATTGAAAACTCACTAAAAAGAATTGAAAAAAAAAAAGTACCAAATAAATTAATTATAAATTTAAATGACGTAATTGCAGAGCTATTTAGTACAATTGCTAGCACTTTTAATTCTGATTTTACAAATAATTTTTCAATAATTTATTCACATTTTTCTCTTTATTTAAAAAAGGATTTTGAAGTTGCACAACTTTATTTAGCTGAACTATTGGAAAGCGATAAAAGATATCTAGATGCAAATAATTTGTATAAAAACATAAAGCCATCATCAAGCTTCTATTGGCATGCAAAATTAAAAAAAGCAAGAAATTTAGAATTATTAGGAGAAAACGAGAATTCAATATTAATTTTAAAAAAGATGTCAAATGAAAAAAAAGATAGATATGATGCTTTAAAACTTCTTGGAGATATATATAGAAATTATGATAAGTACAATGAGGCTATAAAATTTTATAATGAAGGAGTATCAAGAATAAAACAAATTGAGGTAACTCATTGGGAACTTCTTTATTCAAGAGGAATTGCATATGAAAGAAATGATGAATGGAATTTAGCAGAAAAAGATTTTTTAAAAATTTTAGAACTTATACCAGACCAACCCGATGTTTTAAATTATTTAGGTTATTCATGGATTGAGCAAAATATTAATTTAGATCAAGCTAAAAAATTTATTCTTAAAGCTGCAGATATTAGACCAATGGATCCATATATCATTGATAGTTTAGGATGGGCCTATTTTAATTTAAAAGAATATGATAAAGCAGTAAAAGAGCTTGAAAGAGCAATTAATTTAAAACCAACAGATCCAATTATTAATGATCATCTCGGAGATGCTTATTTAAAAGTTAATAGAGAATTAGAGGCAGTATACCAATGGAAGAAAGCAATTGATTTTAAACCAGAAAATGATTTAGAAAAAAAAATAAAAAAGAAGATAAAAAAATATGATAATAATCAATTAAATTTCCTATAAGTTAATGTTAAGAAAAAAAATTTTTAAATGTAAAGCATATGCTAAAATAAATTTGTTTCTTAATGTTTTAAATAAAACAAAAAATAATTTACATAAATTAAAAAGCTTAGTTTGTTTTATTGATTTATATGACGAAATAGTAATAACAGAGAGTAAAGATTTTTCAATTAAAATTAAAGGACCTTTTAAAAATTTTATAAAAAAAAATATTATTGAAAAAACTTTTGTTACTTTTTCAAATTTTATAAATTTAAAAACAAATTATAAAATATCTTTAAATAAAAAAATTCCAGTTTCTGCTGGTTTAGGAGGAGGTTCTGCTGATGCAGCTGTAGTTTTACAAGGTTTAAATCTTTTAAATAAAAAAAAAATAAAACAAAAAGATTTATTTAAAATTGCCATGAAAATTGGTTTTGATGTGCCAGCTTGTTTATATAATAAAAATGTTTTTTTTTCTGGCCATGGTCAAATTTTATCTAAAGCTCCAAAAATACCACAATTCTCAATATTATTAATTAATCCACGTAAAGAACTTTCAACAAAAAAAGTTTTTAGTTTGTATAAAAGCAAAAAGTTAAAAAAAATTAGTAATTTAAAGTATAAAAACTTTTTTTCATGGATTTTAAAACAAAATAATGATTTACAGAAATATTCTGAAAAATTTGTACCAGAAATTAAAGAAATGCTTATATTTTTAAATTCATCAAAAAATTGTTTTTTTTCAAAAATGACAGGTAGCGGGCCTACGGTTTTTGGTTTATTTAGAAAAAAAATAGATGCGAAAAAATTAAATCTTTTATTGAAAAAAAAACACCCTAAATGGTGGTCAGGGGTTTATTCAATTAAAACTTAGTCTTTGAATAAATTTTCTTTTTAATATAATTTTATATTAATGCTTTTAATTGGGGCGTCGCCAAGTGGTAAGGCACGAGTTTTTGGTACTCGCATTCGCAGGTTCGAATCCTGCCGCCCCAGCCATTAATTTAAAATCCAAATATTGTAAGTAAGTATGGATGCATATGAAACCCAAATTAAATATGGAATTAGTAAATATCCTGCAATTTTATTAATTTTTAAAAAATAAATTATATTAGTAAAAATCAAAAAAATTAAAAAAATTATTTCTAGCATAGCTAAACTTATGTTTTGAATTCCAAAAAAAAGATATGTCCAAAAAACATTAAAAAAGAGTTGTAACCAAAATATTCTGATTCCCGTGGTTCTAGTTTTACTTGGTTCATTTTTCCAAACTAACCAAATTGAAATTCCCATTAAAATGTAAAGCGTTGTCCAAACGGGTCCAAAAACCCAATCAGAAGGATTAAAACTTGGTTTATTTAGCGTTTGATACCAAGTTTCAACCGAAATAAAAGTAAAATAGCTACCTAAGCCATTACCAAAAATAAGACACAAAAATATAAAGAAAAATAACCAGAGAATATTTTTTTTATCTAAATTTATTGTCAATCGACAAACTCCCAGAACCTTTAAGTAGTATTGCAAAAGTTAAAATTCCCCACATTAAAGGATATTCGTAACCATCTTGTCTCCAAAAAAAACCATGTTCTAAATGTTGTTCAACAGCAAATGCCATAAATATAGTTACAGATAGTGCAGCAATTCTTGTAAAAAAACCTAATGCTATACAAATCCCACCTATAAATTCAGTTAATGCAATTAAATAGGCTAAAAAAACACCAGTAAAAACATGATTAGAATACTCTTTGTCTAAAAAGTTAATCAAACTATCAAGATTTCCGTTAAATCCTTTATATAATTTACCATATCCATGAGGTATCAATAATATTCCAGTTATAAATCTTATTAAAGGATATGATAAATATTCACCAATTGAGTCTAAATTTCTTAAAAATAAGTTTATCATAAAATTTATTTTATAATTATAATTTATTTCATTGTAAGCACATTGAAACAAAACAAAAATATAATAAAAAAATTTCCTATAAAAATCAAATCCAATGGAGAGTGGCTATATAAAAATAATTTAATAAAAAAAAAAGCTTTAATAAAATTATTTTCATCAGTTTTAGTGGCAGATGAAAAAGGAAATTTTTATTTAGAAACTCCGGCAGAAAAGGGTAAAATTGAAGTTGAGGACTCACCTTTTGTGATAACAAATTTTGTTATAAAAGATTTAAATAAAAATCAAGAAATTATATTTAAAACAAACATAGACGAGGAAATTGTTTTAAGTAAAAAAAATCCTTTATTTTATAAAAAATATAAACAAAGTTTTATTCCATATATTGTTATTAGAAAAAATATAAATGCTAAGATATTAAGATCAATTTATTACCAACTGATTAATAAATTTATAAATAAAAATACAAAAAAAAAATTAAAAATAAAAAGCAAAGGTCAAGAATTTACATTAAAATAAAAAAAATAATATGAGTTCATTAAATATTAAAAAATGGAAGTTAAATAAAAATATTAAATTTTTATTTAAAACTTTTAAAAAAAATAACGAAGAAACAAGATTTATTGGTGGTTGTATACGAGATTTAATCATAAAAAAAAAGGAAAGATATGATATTGATCTTGCAACAACGCTAAAGCCAAATGAAATAATTAAAATATTAAAAAAGAAAAAAATAAAAATAATAAAAAGTGGTTTAAGTCACGGAACAGTTATTGCAATCTTAAATAAAGAAAAATTCGAAATCACAACTTTAAGAAAGGATATTAAGACTGATGGGCGACATGCCAAAGTAAAATTTACAAAAGATTGGTTTATTGATTCAAATAGAAGAGATTTTACTGTAAATGCAATGTCATGCGATTTTAATGGAAATTTATATGATTATCATAGTGGAATTAAAGATTTAAAAGAAGGGAGAATTAAATTTATTGGAGATTCTAAAAAGAGAATAAAAGAAGATTTTTTAAGAATATTAAGATATTTTAGATTTTATGCATATTATGGAAAAAAAAATATTGAAAAAATTCAAATAAATATTTTTAAGAATTTATCTCCAAATTTAAAAAAATTATCAAACGAAAGAATTTATTCTGAATTTAAACAGATTTTATTATCTAAAAATTCTTATAAAACTTTAAAATTAATGGAAAATTCTGGAGTTTTAAAATACATAATATTTAATAATAACCATTTAGAAAAAATAAAATTTTTAAATAAACTTAATAAAATTGATAATTTAATAGATTTTAGTACTAGACTTGTAATTCTTTTAAATCAAAAAAATCTATCAAAAGTATCAAAGAATTTAAAATTATCTAAAATTGAAAATAGTAAAATAAAAACAATATCCTATTTATCTAAAGATTTTGATTTTAAAGATTTTGAAAGAAATAAAATTAAATATATTTATTACCATGGCCAAGAGGTCTGTATAAGTCTATTGATATATAATTTTGCTAAATTTCCTGTTAATTCCAAAGTAACAACATATTTAAAAATTATATCTTCAATAAAAAATTTAAAAATTCCAAAATTACCTGTCTTTGGTAGAGACATAATTAATTTAGGTATTAATCCAGGACCAAAGGTTGGAAAGATATTAAAATTAACTGAGAATTGGTGGATTACAAATAATTTTAAACCATCTAGAAAAAAGTGTTTAGAAAAATTAAAGGAATTTAATTAAAGCCATTTTGCTTGTGGAGGCATAGACATTAATATTGCTTCTGGATTACCACCACTATTTAATCCAAATTTTGTACCACGATCATACAATAAATTAAATTCTGCATATCTACCTCTTTTTAAAAGTTGAATGTCTTTTTCTTTTTTTGTCCACTTCAAAAACATTTTTTTTTTCATAATTTCTTTAACTATATCAACAAAAGTAATACCTACATCTTTAATAAATAAAAAATCTTTTTCCCATCCATCCATTTTATAATCAAAAAATATACCTCCTATACCACGAGGTTCTTTTCTAGCATGGTGATAAAAATATTCATCACACCATTTTTTATATTTTGGATAATATTTTTTGTTATGTACATCACATATTTTTTTTAATCTATTATGAAAGTATTTCTTTTCTTTGTTATCTTTTAAACAAGGTGTTGCATCCATACCACCGCCGAACCAACTTTTTTGTGTACAAATATATCTAGTATTAAAATGCATTGCAGGAATTTTAGGATTTTTTGTATGAAATACCACGGAAATACCTGAAGACCAAAAATTAGTATTTTTGTTTGTTCCAGGAATTCCTTTTGCAAAATGTTTAGGAAATTTTCCTGTAACATTAGAAAACGCAACACCGCCTTTTTCAATTACTTCACCTCTTATAGTTCTAAATTCACCATGCTTCCATTTGTTTTTTTTAAATTTTGCATTAGAACCATATTCTTTTTCTAATTCTTCAACACTTTCACAAATTAGATTTTGTAATTCAGCAAACCATTCTTTTGCCATATGTTGAAATTTTTTTTTGTTTTTATCGAGGTTCATGTTTATAATTTATATTTAAAGTTTGAATTGATTAATTTAAAAAAAAATACTTTCATTATTATTATTTATAATATTTTATAAAATAATAACACTTTTTATTATTAAAATTAACCATGTGGATCAATAAAAGAAAAAATTTAAATCAATGAAAAATAGAAGAAGTTTTTTAAAATTAACAGCATCTACTATGGCCGCTATAGGATCAGCTTTTGCTATATGGCCATTTATTGATTCAATGAATCCATCTGCTGATGTTTTAGCTTTAGGATCAAAAGAATTTGACTTATCAAATATTAAAAAAGGTTCTTCAAAAACCGTTAAATGGAGAGGAAAACCTGTTTTTATTAAACATAGAACAGAACAAGAAATTAATGAAGCAAGAAACGTTAAGTTAACTAAACTTAAAGATCCACAAAAAGATGAAGATAGAGTTATAAAACCCGAGTGGTTAATAGTAGTTGGTGTTTGTACTCATTTAGGATGTATTCCACTAGGACAAAAAAAATCTGATATAAAAGGTGATTTTAATGGATGGTTTTGTCCTTGCCATGGCTCACATTATGATTCATCAGGCAGGGTTAGAAAAGGTCCAGCTCCAAAAAATTTACAAATTCCAAAATATAAATTTATAGATGAAAATAAAATAAAAGTAGGTTAAATGGCAAAAAAATTTAAAAATAAAACATTAGCATGGTTAGATTATAGACTTCCAATTTTTAGTGTATTAAGAGAAGCGTTGGTTGATCATCCAACGCCAAGAAATTTAAATTATTGGTGGAACTTTGGATCATTAGCTGGGATTACTTTAGTTATTATGATTGTTTCTGGCTTAATATTATCAATGCACTATGTTGCGCATGTAGATTTAGCATTCGATAGCGTGGAACATATTATGAGAGATGTTAATTATGGATGGTTAATCAGATACATTCATAGCGTTGGTGCATCTATGTTTTTTTTAATAGTTTATATTCACATAGCTAGAGGATTGTATTATGGATCATATAAATCTCCAAGAGAGGTTTTATGGTGGTTAGGAATTATAATTTTTCTTTTGATGTTTGCTACAGCTTTTTTAGGCTATACATTACCATGGGGCCAAATGAGTTTTTGGGGTGCAACAGTGATAACAAATTTATTTTCCGCAATTCCTTTAGTTGGGGATAATATTGTTACATGGTTATTGGGTGGCTTTTCTATTGATAATCCAACATTAAACAGATTTTATTCATTTCATTATTTGTTACCTTTTATAATTGTTGGAGTTGTATTTTTACATATAATTGCTTTACACAAAGTTGGTTCAAATAATCCAATAGGAATTGACTTAACTTTAAAAAAAGAAAAAATACCATTTCATCCATATTATACAATCAAAGATTTTTTTGGGTTTGGAGTTTTTTTTATTATTTTTGGAATTTTTGTTTTTTTTCTTCCAAATTCATTAGGTCATCCTAATAATTATATACCAGCAGATCCACTTGTTACACCAGAACATATTGTACCAGAATGGTATTTTTTACCTTTCTATGCAATTTTAAGAGCAATTCCATTTAAATTATTAGGCGTTCTTGCAATGTTGGGATCTATTTTAATTCTATTTGTTTTACCGTGGCTAGATACTTCTAAAGTTAGAAGTTGTAGATTTAGACCAATATATAAACAATTTTTTTGGATATTTATTTTTAATTTTATTGTTCTTGGGTGGGTAGGTTCAAAAGTTCCAGAAGGACATTATTTAATTATAAGTAGAATTTGCACTACATATTATTTTACACATTTTTTAATTATTTTGCCAATTCTTGGAATGTTTGAAAAAACTTTACCTGTTCCATTAAATATTTTTAAAAACCCAAGGGTAAAAAAAAATATAAATAAATGATAAAAAAAATTTTTTTTATAATATTTTCTTTTTTCTTTTTAATAACAAGTTTATTTGCCGAAGAAAAAATGCTTTTAAAAAAACAGAACTGGAGTTTTGAAGGTATATTTGGAAGATATGATAATTCAACTTTGCAAAGAGGATTACAAATTTATCAAGAAGTATGCACAGCATGTCATGGAATGAAGAGGCTTCGTTTTAGAGAATTACAAGATCTTGGATTTACAAATGATCAAATAAAACAATATGCGAAAACTTTTGAAATTTTAGATGGACCAAACGAATTAGGAGAAATGTTTATGCGTCCTGGAGAACCTAGTGATACTTTTGTATCCCCATATAAAAATAAAGAAGAAGCTAAAACAACTTTTAACGGGGCATACCCACCAGATTTATCATTATTAACAAAAACAATGAAGAATGGCCCTGATTATATTTATTCTTTATTAACTGGATATGAAGAAAATTTACCCCAAGACTTTGAATTAACTGATGGACTTTATTATAATCCTTATCACGATGGAAAAGTAATTGCAATGCCTCCACCGCTTTATGATAATGTGATTGAATATATTGATGGCACAAATGCTAGTTTACATCAGCTTTCTTTTGATATAGTACATTTTTTAAATTGGGCAGCAGAACCAACATTGCAAGAAAGAAAATCTTTAGGCTTAAAAGTTTTACTTTTCTTAATTGTTCTTACTTTACTTCTTTACGTTACAATGAAAGAAATATGGTCATGGATTGAAAAATAAAAAATGACAAAGAATTTTTTATTAGCTTTTATTGGCGGTAGTGGTGTTAATCAATTTGAAGATTTAAAAAATCAAAAATGGATAAATGTTAAAACTCCATGGGGCCCTCCCTCTGATAGAATCTTATCAGTAAATGTTAATAATAATAAAGTTTTATTTTTACCAAGGCATGGAAGATCACATATATATAATCCAAGTGAAATAAATTATAGAGCAAATATTTATGCTTTAAAAAAATTAGGTGCTACCGATATAATCTCACTTTCTTCTTGTGGGTCTTTAAAAGAAAATTTGTCACCAGGTACTTTTGTACTTGTAGATCAATTTATAGATAAAACTATTTTAAGAAAAAAAACATTTTTTGAGGAGGGAATAGTTGCACATGTCTCAATGGCTAATCCAACAAGCAAACTTTTAAGAGATGCATGCGAAGAAGTTTTACAAAAATTAGAAATAAAACATCAAAATAAAGGAACGTATATAGCAATGGAAGGTCCTCAATTTTCAACAAAAGCAGAATCTGAAAGCTATAGAAAACAAAAAATAGATGTAATTGGTATGACTAATATGCCAGAGGCTAAACTAGCAAGAGAAGCAGAAATAAGATATGCTACAGTTGCAATGGTTACTGATTATGATTGTTGGTACAGTCAGCACGATGATGTTGATGTAGAACAAATTATTAAAACGTTAAATAAAAATTCTAATAATGCAAAATCTTTAGTAAGAAATATTATAAATATACTTCCAAAATATATAGAAGATTACCCAAAAGATCCTGCAGAAAATATTCTTGATAAATCTATAATAACTCCACAACAAAATTGGAATAAAAAAACCAAAAAGAAATTAGATATAATTTTAAAAAGATATTTGGAGAAACATTGAGAGTTAAAGGAAAAAATTATAAATCAATCTGGTTAGACAAGAAAAAGTTAGTGGTAGTTGTAATTGATCAAAGACTATTACCTCATCAGTTCAAACTATTATATTTAAAAAATATAAAAGATGTAAAAAAAGCTATTCAAAATATGGTTGTAAGAGGAGCGCCTTTAATAGGTGTGACAGCAGCGTATGGGATATATTTATCTATGAAAAAGGATCCAAGTGATAAAAACCTAAATTCATCTGTAAATTTTTTGATAGATGCTAGACCAACAGCAATTAATTTGTCTTGGGCATTAGAATTTATGAAGAAAAAATTGTTAGATGAAAAACCATCAAATAGAGTTCATGCATCAAAAAAACTTGCTGAAAAAATTAGTAATAATGATATTAAGTGTTGTAAAAAAATTGCAGAAAATGGATTAAAAATAATTCTTGAAATAAGAAAAAGGAAAAAGAATAAAACTATTAATATTTTAACTCATTGTAATGCGGGATGGCTTGCTACAGTTGATTGGGGGACTGCACTATCTCCAATTTTTTTAGCGCATAGAAAAAAAATAAAGATTCATGTTTGGGTTGATGAGACCAGACCAAGAAATCAAGGATCATCTTTAACATCATGGGAACTTTTACAAGAAAAAATACCACATACAATAATTACTGATAATGCCGGAGGACATATTATGCAACATGGTATGGTAGATATGTGTATAACCGGATCAGATAGAACAACTGCTAATGGCGATGTTTGTAACAAAATAGGAACTTATTTAAAAGCGCTTTCAGCGTATGATAACAAAATACCTTTCTACGTTGCTTTACCATCAAACACTATTGATTTAAATTCAAAAAATTATTTAAAAGATGTGCCAATTGAAGAAAGAGATTCCGATGAACTAACTCATATAAAGGGCATTAATTCTAAGGGAAAAAATACAAAAATCAGAATAACACCAAGAGGTAGCAAAGTTAGTAATTATTCATTTGATGTTACTCCTGCAAAATATGTAACTCGTTTAATAACCGAAAAAGGAATTCATAAACCATCAAAAATTGAAATTAAAAAAATTTTTTCTTGAAAAATATGAATAAAAAAGAATTAGTTAAAACTACTAAATATTTAAATAATAAAAATATAAATCGCGGTTCATCGGGTAATTTAAGTTACAGAACAAATAACGGCTTTATCATTACACCTTCATCGATTCCAAATGATAAATTAAATGAAAAAAATTGTGTTCAAATGGCTTTTGATGGAACTTATAAAAATAAGTTAAAACCCTCTACTGAGTGGAGAATACATAGAGATATATATCTAAAAAGGAAAGATATTTCTGCAATAATACACACTCATCCTACATTTTCTACAGCCATTGCCTGTATGAATATAAATATACCATCTTTTCATTACATGATTGCAATGGCAGGAAGTAATGATATTAAATGTGCAAAATATGCAACATTTGGCACTGAGCAACTCTCAAAAAATGTTATAAAAGCATTAGAAAATAGAAATGCATGTTTGATGGCAAATCACGGTCTAATTGTTGGAAGTAAGGATTTAAAGATTGCTTCAAAATTAACTGAAGAAGTTGAAAATATATCAAAACAATATTTACAAATCTTAAAATCAGGAAAAAAACCGGTACTTTTAAGTAAAAATGAAATGAAAAAGAATATAAAGAAGATTAAAGATTATAATTATGGAAAAATTTGAATTTAAACATTGAACAAAAAACGAATTATATCTCCATCTTTAACTAAATATTTTTTTCCTTCTTGTCTTGTTTTACCATTTTCCTTTGCTTCTTTTGATCCGCCATATTTTATATAGTCTTCAAAAGATGTTGTTTCTGCACAAATAAAACCTTTTTTAAAATCAGTATGTATAACGCTTGATGCATCAAGGGCTATAGAATTTTTTTTTACTGTCCAAGCTCTTGTTTCCTTTTCACCTGTTGTAAAATATGTAATTAAATTTAGTTTAATGTAAGATAATTTTATAATTCTATCTAACCCAGAATTATTCCAACCAAGGGAATCTAAGAATTCTTTTTTTTCAACTTCATTTTCCAATTGTGCGATTTGAGACTCTATTTCCGCAGATATAGAAATTATTGTAGATCTATCATCATTTAAATTCTTTTTTATAAGATTTAAATATTTATTATCTTCTAATTTTTCTTTTTCGTTAAGATTACAAATAAATATTTTTGGTTTTATAGATATTAAATTAAAAGTTTTTAAAATTTCTAATTCA
>Ga0066383_10000196_pt1 | contig 20381 bp, 14 predicted proteins | sample Knorr_S23_td_Bot_FD_70950 | JGI IMG/M metagenome (GOLD analysis project Ga0066383, IMG submission 70950) | Marine microbial communities from Southern Atlantic Ocean transect - Knorr_S23_td_Bottom_ad_3770_LV_A | ecosystem: Environmental > Aquatic > Marine > Oceanic | place: Southern Atlantic...
CCGTGCCAATTTCGCTGAAGGAGATTTTTTGCTCCTTGCCGTTGAGCAACTCCATGTGAATGTCCGTCCCCGAGATGCGCTTGATGCGTTGGCCGATGTATTCGCGCTTGCCGGTCTTGAGTGCCAGGACGAGCCCCCGCTCTGTCGTGCCCAGCACGGTCTTGAAATAGTTCGGGAAGTTGTTCTGGAAAAAGGAGCGGTCGAACCGCGTGTCGTTGCGTGTCCAGGATTGCGGCTTGGGTCCGGCCTTTCTTGGGCCCGCTTGGGCGAAGCTCATCTTCTTGGCTTCCGGCATCATGCCGGCCACGGCGCCGCCGCCGGTATCGGTCATGGTGGCGCCCGCCGGTGTCTCGGCCTCCTCGTACTCGTATTCCTCATCCTCGTCGTTTTCGTCCTCGTACTCGACCTTGGGTTTCACGAGGAAAAGAATCGGCCCAATGACAGGCAGGAAGAGCGACACGCCCGCTACCAGCAGCGCGTTGGATTCCCGGAACGCAGCCACGCCCAAGCCGGCCATCATGCTCCCAAGCGCGATAGCCACCAGCAGGCCCAGCCCCCCCGCTGAACCAAACGCCGCCACCTTGGAGGTCACCTCCACGCTGGAGGGCAACTGCGGCGGGATGAGGCCCTTGACCGGCCCCGGCGGGAGGCTTTTCTCCATTTCAGATTCATCCGGCTCGATGAACGGCTCGGCGTAAGCGGCCGCCCCCCTGTAGCGCTTGGGATCGGTTTGCCCCAGGCGGCGAATTTTCTTGAGGCTTTGCTGGGTCAACTGCATCCAGTTGGCCCGCCGCGCGAAGCCGCCGATGTCGCGCCGCACAACGATGCCGTTCTGGTCCACGTCCGCCACGGTGCCCTCGATGATGTCGCCGTTGGTCAGGCTGATCTCGCCCTCGGCCAGTTGCCGCGCCTCGGCTTTTTGGGCGGGGCTGACATCGGGTTCAGGGAATTCACCAAAGCCCCCGCCCGGCCCGCCAAAGTCTCCGCCACCGGCGCCCATCATCGCGCCCATCGTCGCCTGCATGAGGGCCATCTGGAATTGCTCCGGCGTCTTGGCTTTTTTGATGCCGGCCAGGCTGCCGTTAAGCGCCTTGATGACCCCCAGCGCCATTTGCTTGTCTTCGGCCGCCATTTCTCCCACGCCGCCCATCTCCTCTCTGGCGTCGCTCATGGCGTCATCCCAGCCGTCGGCGATTTCTTTCGGAACCCACTTGCCCTCGACCTTCACGACTTCCAACTCGCCATTTTCAAAGTCGGTAAAATCCGCGAACGGAAGTTCATCCAAGTCCGGCAGGCCGGGCAACCCGGGAGGCAGACCACCCGGCAACTCAGTCAACGACCCGAAATCAAATGCCTCCGGCAGGCCGCTCACCTTGATCGTCGCGTTGCTGTCGTCTTCCGACACCACTTCGACCTTGATGCTCCGGAGCGTCTCGAGTCCAAACGGGTCGGCTTCTCCCGCCGCCTTCGCCGAATCCTCGATCAGTTTCATCATGTCCCTGCCGAACGTGTCGGAGACATTGCCCAAGTCGACTGTCCTGAGTTTGTTCAGGCTGCCAAGGTCGCTCTTCGCGAGTTTGTCGAGCAACGTCCCGGCCATCTCGAGTCCGCTGGTGATCTCTGACAACGGGATTTCGCCCGCTTCATCCATCTCAGAGAGCATCCCGGCGATGAGATCTTTTTTCGTCCGGAGCAACTCGCCGATGCCGCCGAGCAACCCGGCTCCGGCGTCCCACAACTCGGCGTCCATTTCATTGGCGAATGTCTGCACCAATCCGTTGAGATCTTTTTGGTAGCTCGCCGGCAGCATGTCCCAAATGAGTTTCGGGTTCTTTTCCTCCAGCGCCTTGAGCGGCGTGGTGACAAAACTCTCGGGTCCCTCCTCGGCGGCCTTGGCCAAGGGCAGGGTGGAAGCCAAGCCAATGGCAACCGCGGCCAACACGCTGAAAAAACGGCTCAATCGAAGTTGTTTCATAATTAAAAAATGCACTGTTTCAGTCGCCCGGCGCTTGCCCAAGCGGGATGGCCCCTCGCGGCAGCATCGCAGAGGCGGAAAAGTAGGCTAAAAAAAACCACTCGTAAAGGCATTGAATTCCGGTTCTCGGTTCCCACTGCTCACTACTCACTGCTCACTGCTAAAACGCCGCCGATGCGCTTGGCCAGGTCTTCCACCACCCAGTTCGGCGCTTGGGCTGCCAGCTCGTCCGCCGCCGCGCCGTGCTGCCATGCGGCGTAACGGATCGTCCGCCCGATATCCTCGCGCAACAGCGGCTGGGCCAGCAGTCCCGCCAAATAGCCGGCGAGCAGGTCGCCGCTGCCGCCTTGGCCAAGCGCCGGGTTGCCGGTGGGATTCACAAACACCTCGCCTTCGGCGCGCCCAATCAGTGTGTGTTGGCCCTTCAACACCACCCAGCCGCCGCCGAACTTGGCCGAGAGCGCGCGCAACGCCTCGACCCGGTCGGCCTGCACGGCGTCCGCGCTCGAGCCCAGCAGCCTCGCCGCCTCGCCGGGGTGCGGCGTGATCACCCGAATCGCCTTGTCGCGGAACGCCCCCGACGGCAGCCAGTCGAGCGCGCTGGCATCCACCACGATCGGCACCGACGACTCAACCCACATCTCTCCGGTGGTCTCCTTCAGGTCACCCGGCAAATCATCCGCGGCGAGGCCCGGGCCGATCAACATGCCGGTGATCGACTTGACCGTAATCTCTCCGGGTGCCAACGGCCGCACCATCACGCCCGCCAACTGCGACGCCACCGGGACGAACACCTCGTCCGGCGTCAGCAGCGTGACCAGTCCCGGCTGCGCCCGCGCCGCGCCGCGAGCCGCGAGCACCGCCGCGCCGTGGTAGCCCATGCTGCCGGCCATGATGCCCAGGTGGCCAAACGTGCCCTTGTGTCCGCCGGCCGGCCGGGCCGGCGGGAAGCCCGTAAAATCCTCCGCCTGGCCAAGCAGCAGGTCGCTCGTTTCGCGGCACGGCGCCAGGCCGATGTTCGGCGCCACCCGCAGCTGCCCGACGAATTCCGAGGCGCTTGGCTGCAGCAGACCCCGCTTGGCCGCGCCGAGCGTCAGCGTTTCCGTGGCGCGAATTGCCGCGCCCTGCATTTCGCCGGTGGCGGCGTCCACGCCGGAGGGCACGTCCACCGAGAGTACGCGCAGCCGCTTGGCGTTGACCTGCGCGATCACCTGCATCCAGTCCGCGTTGAGCGGCCGGTTCAGCCCGATGCCAAACAGGCCATCGACGACGAGCGCCGGGGCGGGGTCGAGATCGAGCGGAAGTTTTTGGCGCGTCTTGGCCGGGTCGGTGACGCTGAGCAGGCTCACCTCGCGCTCCGGCAGATGATTGGCCACCGCACGGACGTCGTCGCCGTTGTGGCCCTTGCCGGCGAGCAGCAGGATGGCGTCGCCGGGCTGGGTGAGCTCCATCACGCGGGCGGCGACCACTTCGCCAACCTGTGCGATGACTTCCTCCTCGGTCTTGCTGGACTCCCACGTCGCCGCCTCCCAGCGACGCATCTGCTCCACACTGATCACCGGCAACGACATGACTCCCGCAGCGTAGAGCGGCCGCCAACTTGGAACAAGCGCCCATTGGCCAGGCGGTGGAAAGGATTGCGCTGGTGTGGGGTGAGTGTACGGTTTTCGGCATTCGCGAATTATGCTGGGGCTGAGAACCAACCATTGGAGCCGGCGCGAGTTTCTCTCGGTGGGAAGCCTGGGACTGGGCGGCTTGGCGCTGCCGGACCTGCTCCGGGCGGAGGAAGCCGTCAAAAAGGCCGGCGGTCTGGCCAGGGACAAGTGCGTCGTGTTTCTGTTCCAGCACGGCGGGCCGTCGCAGTACGAGACGTTCGACCCCAAGATGAGCGCGCCGTCCGGCATCCGCTCGATGACCGGCGAAATCCCGACGACGATTCCGGGCATCACGTTTGGCAGCACGATGCAGCGGCTGGCCAGGCTGGCGCACAAGTTTTCCGTCGTGCGCTCGTTCACCACGGAGAGCAACGCGCACGACTCGAAGCCGATCATCAGCAAGCGCTACTCGGCCGGGGCGCACGTCGGCTCGCACTACGCCCGCGTCGCCGGCGCGAACAATCCGCGCAATGGCATGCCGCGCAACCTGTCGCTGTTCCCACGTGCGGTGGACAGTTCCGCTAAGCCGGCGTTCATGGACCTCGGCCGGTTCGACAGCACCGGGCCGCTGGGCTCGGCCTATGCGCCGTTTGCGCCGAGTGGCGACGGGAACCTCAAGCGCGACATGCAACTGGCCATCGATCCGGCGCGACTCGACGACCGGCGCAGCCTGTTGGCCCGGCTTGACCAGTGGCGTCGGGTCATCGGTGAGAGCGACATCGCCGAGAGCTTCGACCGGTTCCAGTCGCAGGCCTATCAAACGCTCACGGGAAGTGTATCGGAGGCATTCGACATTACGCGCGAAGACCCCAAGCTGATCGAGCGATACGACACGTCGAGGCTGATGGATGTCTCGCGCATCAGCAAAAAGTGGAACAACCATCCGCGCTACGCCGAGCACGTGAACAGCCTCGGCAAGCTGCTGCTGCTCGCCCGGCGCCTGGCCGAGCGCGGCGCGGGCTTCATCACCATCACCACCAACTTCGTGTGGGACATGCACGCCGACGCGAACAACGCCACGATGATCGAGGGCATGGGCTATGTCGGGACGCCGTTTGACCACGCGGTGAGCGCGTTCATCGAGGACGTCGAGGCGCGCGGGTTGCGGGACAAGATCCTGCTCGTCTGCTGCGGCGAGATGGGCCGCACGCCCAAGGTGAACGCCCGCGGCGGCCGGGAGCACTGGGCCGGCGTGGCGCCGCTGCTCCTTTACGGTGGAGGACTGCGGATGGGCCGCGTCGTCGGCTCCACAACCCGCGACGGCGGCGAGCCGGCCAGCGACCGCATCACCATCCCGAACCTCTACGCCACGATCATGGACACCGTGCTCGACACCGGCACCCTGCGCACCATGGCCGGAGTCCCGCCCGAGGTGCAGCGCGTCATCCACGGCGCCGACCCCATCACCCAGCTGCTCTGAGCCGTCCACCACCCGCTTAGCCAAGCGGATGTACGAAACTTCAACAAAACCGGCTTGACGCTGCCTGGTGAAAGTATATACAATATCTACATGACGACGGCAAAGTTGTTCAAAAATGGCAATTCGCAGGCGGTTCGGTTGCCCAAGGCGTTCCGGTTTGAGGGGGATGAAGTGGGTATCCGCCGCGAAGGTGAATCAGTCGTGCTTGAGCCGGTGCGGCCAAGCGCCTGGCCAAGGGGTTTTTTCAAGCGGATCGCCATCAAGGATGAGTCCTTCGCGCGCCCGCCGCAGGGCAAGATGCCCCGAACGCTCAAGCTCGGATGAAATATCTTCTCGATACGAATGTCTGTGTGGATTTGTTGCGTTCTCGTCCGTCAGTGGTGGAGCGCGTTTCAAGTGTCATGCCGGGGGATTGCGCCGTCTCGACGGTCACTGCCTATGAGCTTCGATCCGGGGCACTGGGATCGAAGCAGCCGGCGAAGGAGTTGCGCAAAATCGAGTTGATGCTTCGTACGATTCAGGAACTGGTTTTCGATCGTGCAGCCGCAACAGAGTCTGCGAAGGTGCGGGTGGCCACACAAAAGAGAGGCAAACCGATCGGCCCGTACGATGTGTTGATCGCCGGGCATGCACTGGCTGCTGGCTTGGTTTTGGTCACGAACAACACCCGTGAGTTCGCCCGGGTTCCCGAGTTGCAGTACGAGGACTGGCGGAACAGTTGATTACCGGCGACACACTGGCGCGCTTGGCTTGTCGCGGGCTCGCAAGTTCGCCGGTGAGGTTTGCCCAACGCAAAAGATGTGCGTTTCTTGGCTCTGGCACGTTGCCCCCTCATCCGGCCTCCGGCCACCTTCTCCGGAGAAGGGGTCGAAACGCTACCGCGCTTGGCCAAGGGCTTGGTCGATGATGCGGTAGGCTTCTTGGCGGGTCTCGGCGGGGAAGTCGTGTTTGCAGTCGGGGGTGCGGAGTTGCAGGGCGTCCGCTTGGCCAAGCAGCTTGTAAATTTCTCGCGCCTTGGGGATGGCTTTTTTCACGCCGCGCACGTCGAAGTTGCTGTCGTGCAGTGGCGAGATTGAGAAGAAGACGCGCGGGGCGAGCGCGGCGACGACTTCGTAAAAATCGAACGGCACTCGGTCGGGGTCGAGATTGTAGCGCGTCTTGAGCAGCGGCATGTAGCGGTCGCTCGTCCAGCCTGTGATGTTGCCGCCGTAGTAGTCGTGGAACGGCGTCCAGCCGCAGCTCGAGACGATGACTTTGATGCGTGTGTCGAACACGCCGACGAACATCGCGTTGTGCCCGCCGAGCGAGTGGCCGATCGCGCCGATGCGCCCGGGATCGACCTCGGGCAGCGACTGCAAAAGGTCCACGCAGCGCATGTGGTTGAGGATGCCTTTCATCGTGCCGGAAACGTAGTCGTCCGACTCGAAGTCGTATGCGTAGTCGCCGAACGGCGGGTAGTCGGGCGCGATGACGACGTAGCCGCGCCTGGCCAGTTCGTAGGCGTAGGCGCGGTTGGGGGCGCCGCCTGTTTTCGTGACGCGATGCTTGCCGAGCGGCGAGGTCGGGTGCAGCGCGAGGATGGCGGCCCGCTTGGCCAAGCGCCTGGCCTTGGGGCGATAGAGCAGGGCGGGGAGCCGGTCGTTTTTCTCGGTGAGAAAGTCGATGTTCAGCCGCGTGAAGCCGTCGCCGTCGGTTTGGCTGCGCACGCGCATGTCGAGCGGCGGGAGGGCGGTGCGGCTTGGCAGCGGCCCCATCGCCTGCTGCATGCCGTCGACGATTTGCCGCCGCCGCTTGGCCCAGTCGGCGGGCGTCTTGACGGGGTGTTCGCCGCCTGCTTGGCCGCGATAAACGAGCAGCCGCGAGTGGTCGATGCCGCTGGGCTCGGCGGCCAGGCGCGGCAGCATGCCGGCGAGCAGCGATAGTGTTATCAGCAGCCGGGTCATCTCGCGCTGCGGCGGCGCAGCCATCGCATCGGCAGGGCGGCGACGAGCATGAGCGCCCAGCCGATGACCATGACGTTGACGATGTACCACGGCCAGCCGCCGATCACGAGTGGGTTGTCCACCGCCGGCCGGGCGCAGAGGTACATGTAGTTTGCGTCAGTCAGCCAGTTCACGATGCCAATCGGGAGCATTATGGCGACAATCAGGAGGAGCGTGCGCACCACGGCGCCCCGGCTCGTGAGCATGCCGTCCACGACGGCATTCCACAGGGCGAACTGGATGACCAGCGCGTGGTGGATGAAGTAAACAACGTACTCGGTGAGGTTTTTTAGGTCGTCGAAATTGGGTGTCAGCAACGCCTGCATCACCGCTGTCGTGCCGGTGAAATAGGCAAACTCAAAACAAAAACGGTTGCGCGTGACCAAGCCGATGGCGGCTATCACCAAGCCGTAGTTGCAGAGGTGCAGCGGCAGATCCTGAATCAGGTTGAGTTCGCGGAAGCTGGCGCGGTTGGCGTAATCGACGACCTCCTGCGCGACGGCGAACACGATCAGTGCCCAGACGGCGCGCCGCCGGTTTGTCACCGAGAGGCACCGGCCGATGAGTGGCACGCAGACGATGGCCAGCAGCGACAGGCCAAGCGCCGCGAGGTGCGCTGAGTCGAACAGGAGGAGAGACTCGCTGAAGGCGCTGGGTTGCGTGGGTTCGTTCAACGGGCTGCCTCCTTGGCCAAGCGCGGGTGCGCCGGGTTATTCGCCCATCAGCCTGGCCAGCGTCGGCTCGATCGACTTGGCCCAGATTTCGTAGCCTTTCGGTGTGAGGTGCAGGAAGTCCGGCATGATGTCCTTGGCTATCGTGCCGTCGGGACTGACGAAGTTTTGACCGATGCGCAGAAAGGTCACATGCGGTCGGTCGTCGAGCCGGGAGAGCACCTGGTTGACCTGCAGAATCTTGCCGCGCTGCGCGTTGATGCGCTGTCCGCGCGGGAAAATGTCGAGCAGCAGAATCTCCATCTTGGGCAGCTTGGCGCGGAGCTTGTCGACAACCGCCGTCACGCCGTCGATCATCTCCTCGGCGGTGCTGCGGCCGTCGCCCGAGTTGTTCGTGCCGATCATGATCACGGCGGCCTTGGGCCGGATGTTTTTGATGTTGCCGTTGTCGAGCCGCCACAGCACGTGCTGCGTGCGATCGCCGCTGATGCCGAGATTCACGGCGTTGCGCTTGGCGTAATGCTTCGCCCAGACGGCTTTGCCGCTGCTTTCCCAAGCATGCGTGATCGAGTCGCCAATAAAGATCAAGTCGACGTTGCCCTTGGCCACGCGCTGGTTGAACGACTCATGCCGTTTCATCCAGCCGCCGCTGCGCGGCTCGGGAGTGACGGCGGAGTGCGCCGGCTTGTCGGCGGCCTGCAGGGAGACGGACAGAATAATTGAGAGCGACAGTGTCAGGGATTTCATACGTGCGCGGACGCTACCCAAGGAAAAGTGCCGGGTCGAACAATTTCCGGATAGTTTCAAGGAAGAGCCGGGAAATGAACATGGATGGACAGGATCGAAAAACCGGGAACGCTTGGCCAAGCGTTTGGGTGTTGGGCGGCCGTGGGGATCGCGGAGCATCATGTTCCTTTTTCCTCTGCGGCCCTCTGCGTTTAGTTTTTTCACCGAAAACTTGAAAACTATTTGGCGGGCGGGTTTTTTTGGGTGGCGAGGGTTTCGATCAGGTCGCGCCGTTCGCATGCCGTGACACAATGCAAAGATTCTCTTCAGAAATGGAGTCATTTTGTGGTGTGCGACAGGGCATAACCGCCCGCTCGTCAAGTTTTTGGATGCCATGATGGGGAGGCGTTATAGTTAAGGAAATTATTTGCCAAAAAAGAGTTGTCATGTTTTTGGGTTTATGACATGCTCTCCCGCGTATCAAAATGAACACAGTCCTTGCAGACCTAGGTTTCTGGGGGGAAATCGTGAAATACGCCACCTCGCTCACCGGTCTTCCGTTGGTGTACGGCATTTGCGCGGTGATTGGGGGCTGTCTTTTCCTGATCCTGATGGTGTTGATGATCATAGGGATAGAGTTCGATGTTGATGCGTTGTCAGACGGCTCCGGGCATATTTCCCTGCATGGGATCAGCGGTTTTTTCACCCTGTTCGGTATCGTCGGTTTGTACCTGCACGGCCAAGGCTACAGTGCCTTGGTGTCTTCCGCAGGCGGGATCGGGGCAGGTGCCTTGATGTTTCTGGCCGTGGGCCGGATGATCATGGCCATGCGCGCCCTGGAAACAAGCGGCAACATCACAATGGACAAGACCGTGGGAGCCAAAGGCTCGGTGTACGCGGAGATTCTGCCCGGGCAGTCAGGCGCAGTCACCATTTTCATTGACCAGCGGGAGCGGCGTTACGAGGCCGTAACCGATGAACCGGCCGGCCTGAAGACCGGGGACGTAATCGAAGTGAAGGAAGTCGTGTCAGGCAGTTTGCTAAAGGTAGTCAAGATAACAACATGAAGCAGAAAGGAATAAAATGAATGCGTTAACACACTTGAGCGGACTGCTCCCGACATCCGGCGGCAGTATGGCAGACCTAAATGGTTACACTCTGCTCCAAGCGGGGCTCGGCGAATCCCTGATGCTCATCGGCATCATCGCGGCAGTTCTCATTATAGGCGGCACCCTGATGTACTGGGCTTCACGGTACAAGAAATGCCCCTCCAACGAGATTATGGTCGTCTACGGCTATATCCGTGGCGAGAGGTCCGCCAAGACTTACCATGGCGGCGGCGCTTTCATTTGGCCGGTGATCCAATCTTACCAGTACATGTCGCTGGAGCCCATGCAGTTGAAGGTGGACCTGCGCGGCGCGCTGGCGGCCAACAACATCCGCATCAATGTGCCCAGCACCTTCACCGTGGCGCTGGACACAGACCCCGCGATGATGAACACCGCTGCCATTCGCCTTCTCGGGATGAGCCAGCCTGACATCGAGGAGCTGGCCAGCGAAATCATCTTCGGCCAATTGCGCCTCGTGGTCGCCCAGATGGAGATCGAGGAGATCAACAAGGATCGCGAAACTTTCGAGAAAAACATACGAGTGTTTGTTGGCAAGGAGTTGAGGACAGTGGGTCTCAACCTCATCAATGTGAACATCCGCGATATCACCGACGAGGCCAACTACATCCAGAACCTCTCGGAGGAAGCCACCGCCCGCGCCCGCAAGGAGGCGGAAATCTCCATCGCCGCCCAGGATCGAGAGTCGCAGGTGGGTGTGGCCAGGGAAAACCAGGCCAAGGACATCGGCATCGCCGAGGCATCGCGGGAGCGCGACATCCAGGTGGCCGACGCACAGGCCGAAGCGGTCAAGAAACAGAAGACCATTGAGGCCAACAGACGCGCTTCCGTTGCCGGTGACGAAGCCCGCGCGCAGGTGGCGGAGGCCAGTTCACTCGCCGAAGGCACTAAGGGCGCCAAGGCGGCCGAGGCCGACCAGCGTATTTACGTGAAGGAGAGGGAATCCGAGGCGGTCAAGGGAGAGAACGAATCCCAGGCCAAGATCGCCAACGCCAACGCCGAGCTCGCAGTGGTGCGGGCCGAGGCCACGCAGCGCGGCGAAGTGGCCGATCGTGAGGCCGAGGTAGCCATCCAGCAGGCTCAAGCCAAGGCTGAGAAAGAACGGCTTACTGCTGCGGAAGTTGTGCGTGAACAAATCGATCGTCAAAAGATCGAGATCGCTGCGGGAGCCGAGGCGGAGAAGACCCGTCAGGAAGCCCAGGGTGTAGCCGACGCCATCCTGGCCAAGTACGAAGCCGAGGCCAAGGGTATCCGGCAGTTACTCGATTCCAAGGCCGTGGGTTACCAGAGCTTGGTTAAAGGCTGTGGTGGCGACGCTCGCGCCGGTGCCACCTTCCTTATGACCGAGAAGATCGAGGAAATTGTCACGCTGCAGACCGAGGCGATCAAGAACATCAAGATCGACAAGATCACCGTGTGGGATTCCGGCGGATCCAACGGCGGTGGTAGTGGTGGTTCCTCCACATCCAACTTCATGAGCAATCTGATCAAGAGCTTGCCGCCGCTGCACGAGGTGGCCGGCATGGCCGGGGTGGAATTGCCGGATTACCTGGGCAACATCAAGGGAGAGACCGCGAAAGCGGCAGCTCCCGCGCCCAAGGCGCAGGCGGAATAGATCACGAATATAAGGCAGCCCACTCCTCCTGGATAGACGGTGTTGATCTCGCCGCTGTTGGTGGGGAGTGGGTGGTTTTAAACCCAGTCCAAAATGAAATTATCGTGCACAAATTGCAATCAAAGCCTGGAGATACCGGACGAGCTTTTGGGCCAGACCGTTGAGTGTCCTGTCTGCAAAATCAAATTCACAGCCGGCCAATCGAGCACAAATTCAGTATACGACGTTAAGCCCCTGATGGCCCTTTGCGAGAAAATCCTCCTGGACGAGGAGGTGAGCGTGGAGGAACTTTACGAGCTGGCGGCATTCCTCAACGCGAATCCCGAGGCGGGCAAACACTGGCCCGGCAACCAGTTCGTCGAGCCGTTGCAGGAAGTATGGGCGGACGGAGTCATCGACAGCCGCGAACTTGCCCTAATGGAGCGTCTCATCGTCGAGACCCGGCGGGAATGGAGACGGCGCGTCGCGCCGATGGAAAAAACAGAGGCACCTGCCGGGGCCGACCTGACAAGCGGATTTGCTGCGAGCACCGATACAGGCGAGCTTGCTCGCATCAAGGGCCCTGATGTCCGAATGGAGGTTCCATCGGCCTCCTACCCGGGAAGCAAGCATCGGGTCGATCTCAAGACGTTGACATGCGACTGTTCGGATTGGAAATTCAGGCGAAGCACATTGCCGGAGGGACATTTCAGCCGTTGCTGTGAACATATTCTCTACGCGTTTGAATATTTGGAACTCAAGGACCTCCCCCCGATGTTGCGTGCCTTTCTCAAAAACACCAAGCCGCCTGATCCGGAAAAAAACTGGTATCTGGCGGATGTCGGGTACGGAAATATATTGATCTCTGACGCCCCTCACAGTTGGTCGGATGTCTTTGCCCGAGGAAGAGACGGTTGGGGCATGTTCGGTTGCAACTTCCGGCAAAAACGATGGAAGTACGGCTCGGAACCCGAAGGCGCAGACGCAATCATTCCGCTGATAAAGGAAAAATTCCCGGAGTGAAGAAAGCTTACGGGGTGGAGATGGACTATGAGCGGGCGCGGGATATCCGCAGCAGATTCTTCTCCGCCTACACCGGCTTGTGGGAGTGGCATAAGAATGCGCAAAAGATGGCCGCAGAAGGCGCTCGGAGCGTGCGAACGGTTTCTGGTCGGGTGCAGTGGCTGCCGGAAGGAGAAGAGGCAAAGTGGCCCCGTTTCACCTCACTTTTAAACACCCCGGTTCAAGGCGACTCTGCAGATGCACTTAAGCAAGCAATGGTCGATTTGTCGGACAAGCTACCACACACCGCATCGATTGTGTCCACGGTACACGACGAGTTGATTGTGGAGTGTGTGAGTGATAACGCCGAGGAGGTTAAAGCGCTTGTGGAAACGGCGATGCTTGATGCTGTGCAAACCATGTTCCCCGGGGTGCGCTTTGAAGTGGAAACGGGCATATGCGATAGCTGGGCCGAGAAGTGATTGGAGACACGGCAACAGTTAATCGGGTTGGTTTTCGGAATGCTGCCAACTACGTTCTAGCCTTTCCTACGAGTAAGAAAGATGAGTCGAAAGAAGCAACGCATATCAACGGGCGGGGGCGAGAGCCTGACGCAGAATCCTTTTGGCGCGCTGGAGGGGCTGGAAGGATTGCCCGCTGGGCCGGAGGATTCTCCAAAGGTGGAGTCATCCGCGGCGCCTGCCGGGGCGCCGGAGAAAACCTCTAAGCGCGGGAAGAAGAACACGAATCGAGGACGCGTGGACATCATCCGCCAGACCGCGCATCGCGGCGGCAAGGCCGTAACGGTCGTGAGCAATTTCCCGGGGATTGGCCTGCCAGAGAAAAAGGAACTCGCCAGAAAGATGCAAAAAGCCTGCAGCGTCGGCGGGACGGTGAAAGAGGGCCGCATCGAAATCCAGGGCGACAAGCGCGAAGAAGTGAAGCGCATCCTGATCGAGGCGGGCTTCAAGCCGGTGTTCGCCGGCGGGTAAGTGTTGAACAGGATTTTTCCTTATTTATTCTGGAATTTTATACAACTGGCGATGAATTAGGCCGAGTGCGCGGTCGGAATCAACTCCAGAACATATCGGTGCTGCTGGGTCGAACTGCTTGGCGTCACGTTGGGGGGGCTTCCAACTCCACGTGCTCATTCAATCCATAATTGATTTTGGCTCATGGAATTTTTAAGAAAAATGGCTAGTTGAACAGGTAATCTTATTTGCTATGCGTTTTTATGTTGACACTAGTTATTGTTTATAAATAATACCGTTTCTTGCCGCCATTAATTCATGAAAAAATTATTAACTACCATTGTTGGAGCTATGTTTCTGTCTGGGTGTTCGACTTTATCGCAGAAACAAGATTCGCCTATAAGCCAAGAGCAAAACAAACAGTCAGCCGATGACTCGTTTGTGCAGCGCATGAAGCTGGCTCAGAGGCCTTACTCGTTTCTCGCCGTCGACTACATGGATGTAGCTGATGGCAAAGAGAAGCTTTATCTAGAAGTAGAAGCAGCTTGGCAAAAAATCCACGAAAGAATGGCTTCCGATGGAAAGATTCTTTCCTGGGGACTCGCGAAGGCGCGCAAGAACAAGTTTAATTACGAATATGTTACCTGGAAGCTCCTGCGTTCACGTGGGGCTTTGGATAGTCTTTACGATATGGACGCCATTAAGCAACGGATGGGAGAGGATGAATTTGATGAGCTAATGGCAAAAACCATGGAATCCCGGAAGATTGTTGGCAGTGAATTAATGGAACTAGAAGATTACACCTTGGTGCCTCTTTCCGGATCTGACCAAAAAGTAGATCCGAAGAACTTGTTGTTTCACATGGATTATATGACCCCGGCAGAGGGGCAAGAGCAGGAATATGCGGAGATGGAGAAAAATATTTTCCAACCCAGGCACCAGAAGGGCGCAGAGCTAAACCCAAGGTTCCAATTCTGGCGTCTGTTACGAAAAGTTTCTCATTCAGGCAACGCTAACGAAGCTTCTTATCGGACCGTGAACGTATTTCGTAAAGATGTGGAGCCGCTTTCAGATAAGGAGGCTGAAAAAGTGAACTCTCAAATTCCAGCGCTTCCTGATGGTTTGACATTTGATGAAGTCATGAAGATGCGCAAGATGGAGCGTGTGACTTTTGATGTTATTTTTATGCTGGACCCCAGTGCATCTGCTGAGACAAAAACTTGGAAAGAGCTGTCCGGTACGTGGACTGCGACGAATAAGAACGGGAGTTATCGCACAAAAATCATTAGCCCTTATGTCGAGGAAATAAAGTATTTCGATACTTCAGGTAAACTGAATGGACATGAAAAAAAACCGATGTCGATTGAATTTAAAAATGGTTTAAAATTCTTTTCTGCTTATATGCCTGGGGGAACTTACACCAGCATTTTTGAGATTCATGATGGAAAATGGTATGAACAACGGCGCACCATTCTTGATGCCCATGCTGGGGCACCCGATGGTTTCTTTATATACGAAAGATCTGATAAGCCAGCTAAGATAGATCGCTCCTCCTTCACCAAAGCGGGAAAAGACGTCGAGTTAGTTAAGTCAATCATCGAAAACTACGCTTCTGGAAAAATTGATGAATATCTGGCCCTGTTCACCGAAGACGCAAAGGTCACGCACAATAACAATGAGCCTATTACCATCTCTGAATTAGCAAAAATTCACAGAGCTCACCACGAGCAAATTGCCGGTCCAGTAAAGATTCTGAGCTCCAATTACGAGGTCGTCGCAACGGCTAACGGAAACAAGTATGGACATGCCTGGATTAAATTAGAGAACACTTATAAGAATGGCGTGAAGGCAGTTACTCCCGTTTTTGTTTCCTTTGGAATTAATAATAAAGGAAAGATCTACTTTGAACACGCCTTCTACGATACAGCCACGGTTCCAGACGATTCCGTTTATAACAAAAATTAATCAACTCAAAATAGTGCAAAGAACAACTAAAAACTAAAAAAGTAAACAATATCAAATAGATCATCATGAAAACTAAGCTAATAGTCATACTTGCAGCATTAATTAATCCACTGTTCTTGCAGGCTGATCATCATGAGAAAGGCGATACGAGACCTGCAACCCGGGAGGATTTTATCAGATACACTAAAGCCGTTCAGGGCATGTGGAAAGGTGAAGTCCTATCTGTGATTGGGGATTCCAGCCTTGGCAGAACTGGAGATTCTTATACCGCTTATTGGAATTCTTTTAAAAAAAGCCCCAGCTATTCAACTTCTAGCTTTAATGGAGGTAAGAAGTCTCACGATGGTCTCACCTTCTACGATGCAAATCTTAAAAAAATTGTGTCTATTAGTTCGAGCAATGACGGAACGGTAACTCGATCTTACTATGTTCCCAAGGGAGATAGCTGGTATCGAGAGACAGTTCACACTAAAGCGGATGGCCAGATTAGCGAGCTAAAGTCAGACATTACAATCGACGTCAAAAAGGGTGTAATGACCATTCTGATAAGTGGGAAAGTGGGGGGCAGTTCTCTTGAAAATCAGAAAAACGTTTGGTATCGGCAGCACAAGTAAATTTGAAATCCAATCCATCATAAGCCGGTATGAGGCTGAACACTCGCTGTAGCAATTTCGTTTTTTAAGCCGGATTAACTGTTGTCGCTGGAGGGGCCAACCATATGGGTCCTTCCAAAGCGAATCGCCTTGCGGGTGGCGTGTCTGCAGCGTTTTTCTAGCGAGACCGATGGCTTACCCGGACTCGATTGTGGGATTACGGGGTTGTGTGTGTGGTGCCCCCAACTGCCCGGGGGAGCAGAGCGCAGACCCACCCCCGCCTAACCGCCTCGTGGGCGGGGTCAGCGATTTGGATGACGGTTATTGGGTGGTTTACAACCTTGGGCTCTTTACTTCCGCGTGCCAAGTGACGAGAGCTCGCGCAAGAATCTGCAGAATGTTGTGACGATTAGCAGGGTCATTTTGCCAACCAAAGTGTGTGCGCAAAAATCGCTGGACTAGCACAGCTTAGGCGATCGAGTGGTGATTGCACCACGATATCACTTCGCCTTCTGGACTTCGACACCGCGGTTGTCGCCGCGGCGCTGGATGTCCCAGGCTTTGAAGTTCCTGTCTTGGACCGCTTTGTTTTGCACGTCGATGTTCCTCAGGTAGTCGGATGGTTGGAGTTGTTTCTTGCCGCCGGCCGGTTTTCTTTCCTGAGGTTTAGCCGCGGCGTCCGGTGCCGGGGGTGTACCGTGGATTTTCTGTCCGCGATAGAAGGCGTATTTCCCGCCCTCGGCCCTCGCGAGAACGGTGGCCGTGCCGTTGACGCCGTCGGCTTGGAAGACGCCTCGCAGGTCGGTGTGGCCGGAGAGGAAGAGGTCGTTGTTGGTGCCGACCACCTTGACCAGGACCTCTGGGATGTAGTTGCCGCCGGCGGTGAGGTCGCGGACGTTGACGCGCACGCTGCCCTCGCTGGGGGTCTCTTGGATTTCCAATTTGAGTGGCGTGATCAGGATGAGTCCGCTGGTGTAGAGGTTATCGCCGCGGCAGATGACGAGGTAGGCGCCCTCTTCTTTGATCGGAAGTTTCGCCTTCTTCGTTTTGTCGGCGAAATCTTTGCCGTCGCCAAGCGGGATGCTGAGCGAACTCTCGGGATCGATGCCGGCGAGGTCGACGGCAGTGATGTTGCTGAGGTTCTTCTCGCGGAGATAGAGTTTCATCAGATCGACTTTGTAGATCTCCAGGGCGGCCTCTTTAATGTTGCGGTAGTCGAACTTGATCTCGACGGCCTCGCCGGGTTGGAGAGTGGTGACTTCGCCCATGCTGATCTTTTTCTCTTGGAAGTAGTCGATGGCGTCAGCGGCGTCGGGGTAGAGCTGACGGACTTTTTCATACCAGGTCATGGCGTCGGCGGGTTTACCAGTGGCGTGGTAGATCTGGGCGGTAATGTAGCGGGCGTAGTCACAGTCTTTGCTGTCGCCATTGGCCACGCTGGTGGCGCTGGCGAGAGCCTCTTTGTAGTGGCGCTGCCAGAAGTGGCCGAGGGCGGCCATGTATTCGAAGCTGGTCTTGAGTTCGCTGTCGGCGTGGCGCTCGGAGCCGCGGGCGGCGTGCTCCACGACGTTCACGTAGTCTTTGAGGGCGAAGTAGACGTTGGCCTCGGAGAAGGCAGCGTCGTCGGCGAGCGGGCTCTTTGAATAGAGGGTGAGGAAGCGGTGCAGCAGGTCGCGGCTGTGCTCGAGCATGGCGATCTTCTCCGGCTCGTCGCGGTCGCCCGGCTTCTCGTGGATCTCGGCATCGGCCTCGTCTGGTGTCGGCTGGCGCAGGCGCAGGCGCTTTTCGCGCGCGGCGATGGCCTTGGCCTCAGGTGCCTTCTGGAATAGAGATTGGCTGAGGGCGAAAAACGCGGTGGTGACGTCGGCGCTATCGGGGTATTCGAACCAGAGCTGTTCCTGGTAGCGGACCGATCCGAGGTATTGGCCCTGGTCTTCAAGGACGGCGCTAAGTTTGGAGTCGTTGAGGAAGCTGCTCTCGATAGCGGCCTGGAAGACGAGCCAGGCGCGCTCAAACTCGTCGATCTCGCGGTAGGCGCGGCCGACGGTGAGGGTCTTGTCAAAGGGGATGACGAGTTTCGGGTGGCGCTCGCGCAGGATCTCGAACATCTGCACGATCCGCGGGGCGTCGAGTTCTTCGCGGCCGGTGTGGATCCACAAGAGCATGCGGGCGATGTCACGCTCGTATTTCTTGCGGTCGTCTTTGTTGACGAAAAGGGCGTCGAGGTTTTTCTGTGCCTCATCCATCTTGCCGTCGTCGAAACGTTTGGTGGCGAGTTCGAAGTGCTCAGCGCCGTTCATCTCGTAAGGATCTTTGCTCTTCTCGCCGGGGCGCAGGATCTCGATTTTGCTTTCTTTGCCGACGCGCATCCGGCCGCTATTGAAGGTGTCACGGAGAATTCCGGGAAGGATGCGGTAGGTTCCTGGGATATGTGCAACTAGTTCGTAGCCGATGTTGCCGATGTGGCCCGGTGCGAAGTAGAGACGGATGGTAGAGCCATCGATCTCGGAGCGTTTGAAATTGCCGACGAGGGAGCCTTCGACGAGTAACGTGCCGCTTGGCAAGTGCCCTTCGTAAACGAGGTAGTCGTTCTGGAAGTAGGCGTGTGTACCTTGGATATTGGCAGTTGTACGGAAGCGTTGTCCGATCTCGAGCGAGACGACGGGGGATGAGCTGTTCGCTTTTAGCGGCACGTCGCGATAGCTGAGTTTGTCGTGGTAGTACCCGCGCCCCTGGACTCGTGGGTAGTCGAAGCTGGCGGGATCTTTGAGGTCTGGGGAGAATCCAGAGAGCGTGGCTGCGAAGCGGACTTCGCCACCGCCGTCGATCTTGATGCGGACCTTGTTTGCGCCGGCATTGATCTGGCCGGCCGGGATGGCGAAGGTCTGCGTGTTCTTGAGTTCGGCGGACTTGATTTTCAGAACCGGCTTGTCGTTGACGAAGAGGTTGATGTTGAAGTCATCGCCGGGGCGTTCACCGCGGTTGAAATATTCTGCCAAGGCAGCGACCGTCGGGCCGAGCGAACTTTCGGATCGGAGTCGTGCCGTCTGGCCGAGCAGGTAGTTGGCGACCTTGGCGGTGGTAGCGGAATCGCGACGAAGTTTGGCATACGACCAGAGAGCGAGCGCGGTGGTGCTCGTATCGTCCTTGAGAATTGCATGGCGGGAATTCGATTTCCAGCGGGAGTTCTCGACGAGTTTGGTGTCGAGGATCTTGAGCAGGTCTTCGGCGAACGTCGGGCGATCCATGCGGATGAAGGCGGCCGCCATGTAGGCGAGCGCGGTCTCGCTGAGGTTCTGGCGATCGCGATAGAGGCGGTTGGCAGCCGAGAAGTCGGCGCGGCCGGTGACCGATAGCGCGTGGATGAAGATCGCTTTGCTGTCGGAGTCGTTGATCTCGATTTTCGGGAAGGCAGCAGCGAAGAATTTCTCTGCGTTTTCGAAGGTGGCGTGGTGTACGGGGATGCCGGCTTTCTTGGCGAGCGCGAGTCCCCAGTAGATCGTGGCGGAACCGGTGTAGGTGCTGTGGTTTGCGAGCTTGTTCCACGACCACGAGCCGTCTTTAAGCTGGGTAACGACGACGCCGGAGACGAGCGAGCGGACGCGCTCCGTGAGCTGGTGGATCTCTTCGGGAGAAGCTCGGCGGTCGCGCGCGTAATCAAGGGCGCTAACCGCGGCCAGGAGCGTGCTTCCAGGTGTTTGCGGGTCTGGTGAGTAAATGCAACTCGAACCGAACATCGGGCTGCCACGCTCGAGGGCGAGGTCGATGAGTGCTTGCTCGATGGACGGGCTGATGGTGACGTGGAGCTTCCGGCCGGAGTATTTTTGTTCTTTCGGCAAGGTGAGTGTTGCGCCGGCCTCGGTACTGGTGACGCCGCCGGTGTGGGCGGCGTATTCGAGTCCCCACGGTCGGACGCGCAGGTTCGTGTCCGAGCTGTCGCTGTGTTCGCCAGCCTTTGCCGCGACTTCAAGCTTGAGCGACTCGGTGAACGGAATCGTGTAGCCGTCGAAGACGAGTTCATTGCTGCTCTGCTTCTTGATCCGGATCGTCTCTTTGGTACTGAACGGCTGGGCCGCGCCGGAAATTTTCAGCGTGACGGTGGCGTCGCCCTCAAAGTCGGTGAGGTTGTGGATGGTGGCGAGCAACTCCATGGTGTCGCCTTCCTGCAGCACATCGGGCGTCCGCAGTTCGACGAGGAAATCTTTGCGGGTGATGACTTTGGTGCTGGCCTGGCCGACAAGAGTGTCGGTCGTGCAGCCTTTGGCGGCGAGGTTCCATTGGCCGGCAGAATTGGGGAGTTGGACTTTGGCTTGCACTTTGCCGTCGTCGCCGGTGGTGATCGGTGAGAGCCAGACGGTCGCGGCACCAGCGATGCCAGTGTGACTGACATCACGTTTCAATTCCAGGCCGAGCCGGAAACCGCCGGAGACCGTCGTTGTGGTTTGCCCGTTGAACAGGCGGCCCATAACTATACCTTCGCCTCGGAGACGGCTGTTGTTGTTGCCATCGGTTAGGACAATGAGTCCCATTTCTGATCCGTCGGTCTGGATGGAGTCGTAGAAGTCACCGAAGTTGGAAAAGGTCTGGCCAGCCCGTCCGGTTTGCCTCTGCTGGTGTTGCGGTAGGGCGAGTTGCTGGAAGCGGCCGTTGTTGAAAATGCTCTCGTGGACGCTGGCGCAATTGAAGCTCAGGATGGAGTT
>Ga0066383_10000219_pt1 | contig 19567 bp, 16 predicted proteins | sample Knorr_S23_td_Bot_FD_70950 | JGI IMG/M metagenome (GOLD analysis project Ga0066383, IMG submission 70950) | Marine microbial communities from Southern Atlantic Ocean transect - Knorr_S23_td_Bottom_ad_3770_LV_A | ecosystem: Environmental > Aquatic > Marine > Oceanic | place: Southern Atlantic...
CTCACGGCAATTGATTTGTAGCGAAGTTTACACTCCTTTGGCTTCCGCAGAGTTTTAATTCATTCCGTGGCTCTCACCTCGTTTGTAAGGGCGAAAAATCTTTCGCCCCTACGTCATTGCGTTTCCCCTAACATGGCACATTCCCGCTAATTTTCAACTTCAATTGTGTTTATAAAACTATTAAAAAATTTAAATTATGTGGGCTGGGCTTTGCTATTGCTCATGCTGCGCCAGGAAGCGGTCACGCATGAGGCGCAAACCGACTCCCCAGCGAAGAAGAGGTTGAGGCGGCAGGAGCATTGGCTCCGAGTTCGTTTGAATCATCCTGATCTCATCAGTCATTTTCCCGCTGGCAAGGTTGGCAATTTCGGTTCCGAACAAAACACCCAGGCCAATTCCGCTGGCATTATAACATCCCGCCGCATACATGCCGTTATCCAGCTCTGAAAACACATTGGCGTTGTTGCCGCTAAGGCAGATTGTTCCCGACCAGGTGCTTTCAATTATATCGTCTCCAAGCTGGGGAAAACGCCTTTTAATTCCGTTTAAATGTTTTGCTTTGCGCAACTCTAAATCCGCGACACTCATATTTTGTTTGGGCCAGACTTCGGCTGTATTGCGCATTAAGATCCGTCTGTCTTTTGTCAAACGCACGGTGGCTCCCATCGATTGCGCGGATAAAACTCCCCACGGCTCCGGACGTCCGATGGCTTCATCTTCTTCAGCAGTCAATGGCCTTGTCATACTCGCCGTCAGAGTCAGTGAAAACGAGCGATTCGGTTTCACACCGCAGCTTGTCATAAATCCATTCACCGCCACAATCAGTTTTTGACAGGATACCTGCCCTTCCGGAGTGGATAACTGAAAGTCCTCGGAATTGCTCAGTTTACGCCAGTTGATGACTGGTGAATTTTCATATAAGTCCACTTGTCGCGGAAGTTTTTCTACTATTCCGCGTACCAACATTGCGGGCTGCAGCGTCACACCGCCTTCGGTCCACAAACCCATACGGTAGTATGAACTGCCGAGACGTTGTAGCAATTCTTCGCCTTCAATAATTTTATGGTTCAGCTCCAGTTCGTTCAATAACTTGCTGAAATTTATAAGTTTAATTTCATGTGACTTGACTGCCGTGCAATGGAATTTCCCTTTTGCCTCTAAATCGCAGTTGATGCCTAGATCAGTAACCAGCCGCTGAACGGCTAAAACTCCGGCACGTTTTATTTCGTATTTTCGCCGATACAGCTCAAGACCTGCCGCAGAATAATGTCCCTCATTGAGAGTAGAATCCACCAGAAATCCGGAATTCCTGGCGCTGGAACCTTCCGCGGCACGTTGGGCTTCGAGGACAACAATTCGGGACTGCGGATGCAAGATAGCTAATTGCCTGGCAGCAGCGAGTCCGGTGAAACCTGCTCCGATAACAACCCAGTCGGCATGCTGTTTTCCGGATAGTGCAGGCTGAACTTGACGCGGCGGAAGTTGTTTAATCCACCCGCAGCTCTCATCGTTTTTTGGTAAAATTGAAATGACCTTCGAAGTCATTGTGGATAATTAGGGCTTCCTGAAAATATCATTATGGTTGCTCCGGAAGGAATCAGGGCAATGGCATCGCTCAATTCTCGTTGTTTGTTCATGGGATATATTTTCAAGGAAGGAAGCTATTTCTCAGCGTTCTTTAATCAATAGCTATCTTTTCGATGCAGGATTCGACCTATCTCAATAGTATCGTCTGATACATCAAAAAGCACTCTATAATCCCCTACTCTGAGCCGGTATGCAGGTTCAAACTTTGTCAACTTTTTAACATTTGATATTGAAGGAAACAGGGTTAAGTCCTTAATTTTTTTATGTATCCTGTCTTTGTTCTGGGAATCGATTTTGTTGAGATCTTTGATGGCACTTTTTCGAATATTAATTTTCATTTTCCATATATTCGTCAAAGGAGATAGAGTCTTCTTCTCTTGTGGATTTTAATAATTTTAGATCATCCCAATCTTCTCTTGAGACAACTTCTAATCCATCTTTTTTTAAATGATTCAGGAACGAAGTGACTTTATCAATTAACTGATCATTATTTATATTAATAGTAATTGTTTGCATGTCGTTTCTCCATGTTTAGTTACATTTTATTTTTCAATAATTCAGCAGATTAACCTTATATGCGGGACTTAAAATTGTCAATTAAATAACTGTGTGAGGCTCGGCTTAGACAAATGAACGTCTCCAAATTTTTTTCAAATGTAGTATTAGGTCAGGAAGAACATTAACGATTTGCGAACCACACAACATATTCGCGGACAGGCCAAAAGTTTTCATTCTCTTTTGAAATTACCTCAACATCACAGAGTGGAACACAGCCATTTTTCCTTCCTTCCTTCACTTTTAATATAACTCCATTAAATTCATCTTCCACTTCAATATTGATCACTTTCATTGTGTGCCCCAATCTGAAGGGTGCTTTTTCGGCAATATCTGTGAAATATACATAATCTGCATCTTCCATTCGTTCGACTGTAAATGGAAAATTCAGATTCTTTAATAACCACGATTCCCAAGATCTTTTTTCCCATTTTACATAAATTTTGTCGAATGCATCTTCATCAACGGGCAAATTCCCATCTTCATTTACTGAGAAGTCCCACGACGAATCATAATCTTTTTTCATAGATATTTTTCCTTAATATTTTTTCAGCATTACACACTGTTTCATGTTACTCAAAATAATATAATCGTTGTTCGGTGAAGCGGTCATGTCTAACGTATTTATTCAAATTGTTTTTTTGTTTTGTCCGCACTGCAATGATTTGACTCACCAGCCTTCCATTAAATATTTTTTTCGTTCAACATTGTCTAAGACTTTGTAACAACTTTCCCAATCAATTGTATCAATACTCTCCTGATATTTTAATGCAAAAGGATGCTTTTGCGGCATCTCATTTATTTTTTTCTCTGCTTCTTTAATATTATGTTGAGAAACTTCAATCCAGACATCTTCTAAAGTATCAGGAATTTGGCCAAATAAATTTGTTATTTGTTTTAATCTCATTGACAAAAGATTATGCACACGATCCTCAATAGAATCTTTGTATCTCATATTATAAATCAGCACTTCTTTTTGGTGTTGTCCAATTCTTTGAATTCTTCCTTTTCGCTGTTCTAGCCTCGTAGGGTTCCAGGGCAAATCAAGATTTATTAATGTTCCAAGTGTTTGTAAATTCAAACCCTCACTGGCAGAATCTGTTCCGAATAACAATTTAATGTTTCTCAATTTAACCATCTTTTTAATTTCTTCTTTTGTCTTACTGTAATAAATACCATTATCATAAATTCCAGACTTATCACCGCCGGCGTAAATACCAATTATTTCATCAGGAATATCTTTTGCTAATTTTTCTGCAAACCAGCGAACTGTATCAAAATATTGCGAGAAGACAATACAACCACGATTTAACCACTTTTCTTTGATATAATTTTCTGTCAGCAACTTCAGAAGTAATTCATATTTTGGGTCTTGATCCTGATGTTTTTCTAAGATTTTTACAAATGCTTTCAATTTTTCAACTTCCTCATCAGTGAGGTCATTAAAGGCTGAATGTTCATTGAGAGCATCGACATCAATCGAGTCATCGTCTTCCATAAACTCATTCGTCCTGCGACTCAAAATTCTTTGTGCTGTTTGTAAGCCTGCATACATACTGCTGCCGACTCTTCGCAAAAGCATTGTTTGTATAAATCCGCTTGATTTAATTCTTTTTTTCAACAACTGTGAAAATTCTTCTGCAAAATTATAAGCATCCAATAAATATGTGGTTAAAGGAATTGACTCTTTATCATCTTCACCAAATAAATGTACTTTGATAGGAGATAAAAAAGGTTCTTTTGTTTCAGGATTTATTCTTTGTTCAAGGAAATCTCTTGTTCTACGAATAATGTGTCTGATAAAAGGATTATGGTTTTCAATAAATCCACTGTTGATAATATTATTAACAATTCCTTTGTGTTGAGGATTCATCTGTTGGAATAAATCCCCTTTGAGAACAAATGTTGAGTCATCCAAATGCAAGTTTCTTCTTAAGATACCAAATGTTTTTTCATTTTCTTCTTTTGGTGGTAAAGGATTCCTTATCCAATCCCAATATTCATAATTGTTTTCAATTTCATCTATTCCGCTGATAAGCTTTAGACCTTTGGCTTTTTCAATCCGCCATTTACTTAATTTATCTCCAAGAACAAAGTCATTATTCTGCGAAAGAACATAAAGCAAATCCCAAGCTTCAATAGGATATAATTGTACAGGAGTGGCAGTCGCCAGAAGCATACTTTTCGTTTTTGCAGATATTTCTAACAAAAACGCCATCAAATTATTTGGTTTTGGTTCTTGGTTCTCAGTCCCTTTCCCTGTGTTTTTTCTTCTGGAACGATGTGCTTCATCAACAATTACACATTCATACGATATTTTTAAGAGTTCTTTTGTGATTTCAGATTTTGCGACAATTAAGCCTTGAGAAATAATACCTATTCTTCTAGGGCATTTTTTAATATCAGCATCATCCTTCACAGGATGCGGAATTTTATATTCATCTATCCACTGACTGCCATCCCAAACAGCAGAAGGGACATCCAGCAGTCCACTTAACTCATCCTGCCATTGCCAAAGTAGTGTTTTGGGAACGATAATTAAGATTGGCTTTTCGCCTTCGAAGCACATCAGTTGTGCCGCCAAAGCAAGTTGAACTGTTTTTCCCAAGCCGACCATATCCGCAAGAACAAATCTTGCTCCTTGATTTTTATGGGCTTTATACGCCAAATTTACAAAATATTTTTGATGCTCCCATAAACCAAATTCTTTGCGATATACAGGTGTTTCGATAACAGCACCCGCCGGTTCGTTTTGTTCTTTCCACTCTTCTATATCATAATAGACAATCCTTTCAGAAATTCGTTTGATATCCTCAACCACAAACTTTGCTAAGGGCTTGGCTGCGGGATGCGTCCACAAAAAATCAAATTCTTCCTGTACCCAATTTATGCCTTCGATGTCATCATCAACCCAGACCAGTTCATAATTCCCAGACCAACCGGATTTTGTCTCATTCATACTGCCGAGAAAAGCAATCTTTTCTCCACTGTTTTTGGTGATAACTCCTGCTTTGCCGTGTATTAATCCAAATATCTCATTGGGAATTACTTTGACGGTAATTTTACCGGCTTTTAGATATTCGTATAATTTTTTTAATCTTACAGGAATTTTTGCCAACTCGTCAGGATTTTGCTCTTCGCACCACTCATCCTTAATGGCTTTAGGAAACATCTTTATGAATTTTACATCATCTATTTGTAAGTGAGAGTTACAAATTATGCGAATCTTACCCTCAAGTTTTTCAAGGTTTTCACCTGCCAATTCAATAATTGACGAACTAAAATAACCCGCAATCCGATCATAAGAAACAGCACCGTTTAAGGCATCTTTAAAAAATGAATTTGCGAGGTTTTTGTCTCGAATAGATGAATATCTTTTGATCATTACACTCCATCACTTTTCACTAACTCTTTGATGTATTTTGCATATTGTGATTGTTGATGCCAGCGGGTCATATTTGTAAAGTTCTCTAAGATTGAAAAATATTCCAGCAAGGCAATGATAGTCGGTCTATCATTCCAATGCTGACCATAGCACTCATTGCGCAGCCAATTTTTTCCGCTATTCGCATCATCCGCTTTGAGACTTTGGTTGATTGACATCAATACATGACGAATTAAGGAATTGCTAAAATTATCAGCGGTTTTCAATTGTTTTGAACCAAATTCTTGGGCCGAATTTAAACAGACTTGATTTGCTTTTTTACTTGACAATAAATCTTTGTAATCACTCACACCAAAGCCGCGTGCCATTTCCTGATAGGCTCCTAATTGTTTGATATTATTTTTTTCTAATTCAATGCCCTTAATATAAAATCGTTCCTCAGCTTGTAGATTTTTCCAGATAAAACTATCGAAACCGGCAGGGATTAAATAATCGTAAGCTGTTTTGACCGATTCATTAATCAGTTTTTCAATCGGTGAAACGTTTTTTTTATCCCGCGCTTTATGTAATTCATATTCAACATCCAAATCTTCAAAATGTTTGTATGATGTAAGAACCTTTAATGAGGCGGCAAAAGCGGCTAAAATATAATCTGCATCAGAAAAATTTGGTTCCTCCTTATCATCTATTTTGTGCATACTGTCGATTTGTGATTTTACCTCATACTCAACTTCGGGATAGATCTGATCAAGATAGGCGCTTGCTGTTGAGGTCTGTTTTCTGAGTACCAGAAGAACACAGTACCTTTGACATAGTTTCCTTCTTTGAGTCCTCCGGACTCTGTTTCAGTGGCAATGTTCCAGGCGGCAGTTACCTGTAATCCGGCAGACCACAAAATCAAAGTTAAATCTGCCCAAACAGACGGGTCTTGGTGGGTGAACATCACAATTTGCATCCCATTTTCGGGCATCTTATCGGCAAGATTTTTGTAAATCTCCACCATGCTTTGATTAAAGCTTTCTCCTGTACCTTTGACCGCTAAGACTCTTTTGCTGTCTGTGTACCAATCTGGAAATATTTTTTCAATGATTGGTTTGTCCCAAGCAAGAAAAAATTCTGAGAGTTCATGATAATTTACCGCGTCAGCATAAGGTGGGTCTGTTATCCACACTAAGGAATTATTATTTAATTTTCTTGCATCAATTGATTGTATTTTTGACTTATTATGAAATGTTGAATTTCTAATTTCATATTTCCATGCAGAATAAATAGCACTTAAAGGTCTAGTAGCGTAATTAAACAATGTGTTTAATGCTTGGTTAGCAAATGTTTGCTCACTTTTATCTGCTCCGGAATTCCAAATAATTAATTTTGAGTTGCGATTTGAAATACCATTAACACCTAAACAAGCAATAATTATTTCATGACTACAATTTGCCAATACTGATGATTTTGAAAATAACAACCCATTTAATAACAACTGCCTAGGATTAAACAACTGGTGCCAATATTGCCATCCTCTTTCTCTTTTGAGTTGTGAAGTATTGTATCCATCTATAATTGGACTATCAGGCAAATAACCTTTCTTTATCCATTCATTAAAGTTATTTGTTAAAATAGCTAGAACTTTATCTTCTCTTTTCAAATCGTTTTCATCTGGTGTAACATAATGCACAGTCCCATAAGAAGCGTCAGTTGCCGGTGCCGGTTTTTTTAGAAACTGTTCCCAGGTTTTATTTTCTTTCTTTTCAAGATATTTTATACAATACAAGCGTTCCTGATAGACATCATCAACTCTGGGTGTAACATCATCTTTTTCCCATTTTCTTAGACCATAGATCGTCTTTCCTTGATCGTCTTTGCGATCATTTCTAAGCACAGTAATTGGTGTTTTATTTTTACATTTTGGGCAATAAAGATTATTAGCGTCGATAGTAGCCAGACTTTTTGCTTTTTCAATTTGTTCTTCGGTTGCGACTGAAATAATATCAATATCAAAATTATTGTTATTTTCATTGTATTCGAGCATAGCCCATACTTTCCCTCGTCTGCTAATTTCCCATGAGGGGGACAAAGGAACCTTTGTTTTGCATTCAAGGCAGACAGTCTCGTTGCAATACAAATAGTATTTTGCCATCCAGCCTTTTTCGTTTTTCTCAATCCCCCACTCATCTATTTGTTCGGAAACTTCGTCAAAGACTTTTTCTTGAAAGTTTTTCAATTTTTGAATTTCATCATCCGGCAAGCTCAAGATATTTAAACTTGCCCAAGTCAACAAACCGGCTAATGGATTCAAATCTGAAGCATAAACTTCACAACCCATCCGTGCCGCTTCAAAGGGAATACTGCCGCCGCCGCAAAAACAATCGCCGACAGAAGGTGTTTTTCCAAATTTTCTCTGACCTAATTCCTGAATCAATTCAGATAATTTTCCGGCATTTGTCCCCAAGTGTTGATTAATTTCTTACCAAGCATTTTCAGAAATATTAACAAGTTCCTCAGGCCGAAGACAATATGTCAATTTATCATCATAGGACATTCTTTCAAAAACAAGTTTTTGCAAATACTGTTTTTCAGCATTAGAAAGTCCGGCGACAAAGTCATCCTGAGCAAAATATTTTTCAATTTCAGTGACAGTGAGATTTTCTTTTATTTCCGGTTTTTTAATGGGTTTGTTTTTTCGCAACCATAAACCTTGCTCGTCCATTGATAAAATTTTAAGAAATATTTCCCGGTCTTTTTGAGGATTATCTCCGGAAGGCATTAGCAAACCTAACAAAGCGCTTCTCACCAAAATAAGGGGCTTGCGTCCCCACCATTTGCCTAATCCGGTTAAGGTCTGGCTCTGTCCGGCTTTCCTTTCCTTGTAACTCTCTTTTGAGACTTTAGAAACAGGAAATTGGACTTCAATAAATGATTTACTATCAGTCATCAATTTATTTATATTCTTCAATTTGGTCATTAATGTATTGGTCAAAGAGGCTGGACTGGCGGTATTTTTCTGCAACAGGATTTTCACAAAGCGCAAAGCGAATTGCTTTTCTCCAACCATATTTTGCAGTCGCTTCTCCAGTGGAGGCATTGGTCATTGTATAAAGCCACCATCTTTCTTCCGGCTTTAATCCCAACCAATTTTTTATCGCATCCGGAATCACACTGGGATCACTATCTTCAATTGCCCACGCTAACAACACCATTTCTTTTCCTAATAATCTCTGAACTATATTTTCGCCTAGTTTGAATCTCTCAACTTTATAGCCCAACTTTCTTAAACGTTGATTAAATTCCTTTTGCAGAGCCTCCTGAATCAGCTTCCATTTAATTGTCGGCATTTCAACTTTCAGTCGGTCAAAGCGGGCATCAATCTTTGGCATCTCAGTTTGTAATTGCGCAAACAATTCGGTACTGTCATTAATTTCTTCATCCCAATCAAAGCGTTCATAAATCAGCACTTTGGTTGTTTTGGATTTAGGAATAATAACCAGAAAATGATGTTGAGATTCGCTGGGATTAAATCCAAAACCTATTGATGTGTGTCTTTTTGCCATTATTGTTTAATTTCATCCTTCTGAAAATCATTCAATTCCATTCTTTTCTCAGCAATCCAATCTTCAAAATTTTGACCTTTTTCAAAGATAACAGTATTAACTTCAATTGCGGCACTGAACGAACCCTTTTCAAAGATTGCCGTTCTTGTTGCTTCAATTTGGTTTTGAATCTGCACAGGCTCAAGTTCCAAGTTTTCATCAAAATTAATCGAAACCCATCGTTTTTGTCCTTTTGAAACACCGTCAATGTTTATGCTCACTTCTTTGCAAAGAGCCTTGTGTTTTTTCAGGAGAGCCAATTCAGTATATGTTTCATTCGAATCATTGGTTTTAAACCTTCCTCTTTTTTCAAAGTACAGCGGGATTGTGCGGTTAATTTTCAAACCCTCTGTTTCTGTCCAATCAATTTTTATTTCAATTTTTTCAGAATAGACGCCTTTCTTTTCAGCAATTGCAACAACAAAACTTGTTGCTTGCGGAATTAGAAATTCACCTTCATATTTTGCTCCCTGTTCTTTAGGATCGGAACCGTCTGTGGTGTAAAATATATTGGCCTTGTTGGATGCTTGAAGTTCCATATTCTTTTTATCTCCAACATCAAATACATTGTATCCTATCCAGAGTGTATTCGTCCATTTAACCGCTTCACCCTTTTCATGCTCGTTTTTACTATCCTCACATTGAAAATAGATAATCATCTCATCAGTTGGGAAATTATTAAAATCCTCAATTTTATCAGAAGCATTTGTTGGCGGTTGATCTATTTCATAATAGACAATATCCCCATATTTGGGGATGATTTTAAGGTTTACAATTCCTGTACTTTTATTTCTTGATAATTCTTGAATGCTGACATTGGTTGTTTCTTTTTCAAAAGGCGGTTTTTCAATATAACCTCCTTTTTCTCTCCAAATCTGGTTTCTGGTCAGTGCAGACAAGAGGTCATCTAAAGCTCGCGGATGGTGCCATTGCCATAATGGATTAGTCGCGGCTCTATTTTGTATATCCTGCCAGCGCATCTCTTTTTGGGTAAACAATCTGTCTTCACATTTTTTCCTGAAACTATCCTGTGATGTGTCTTCTTCAAACTTTTGTTTATTGATTAAAATTTTCCGAATCTGTTCTTCACCTTTGAAATCATTTTTGGAAAATTCCATATAAAAATCAGCCTCAAGAATTGTGTTTTTACCTCTGAAATATGAGGGATAATATAATTTCACAAAAGTTTCCCTTGATGCTTGTAAAAAACTTAAATTTGTTTTATGTTCTTTTGCAACAGCCAACTCAAATTGGGGGTCATTCTCACGGACTCTCTCCTCACGCATTCCGGCAATGATGCGCTTAATAGCTTTGTGTTCTTTGGCAACTTTAATTAAGTTATCCATAGTATTTCTATCACCTGAAAGAAACATTACTCTGTTTTTGTATTGGTTATCTTCGTAGAATTTTAATAATTGTGGATGTAAGCCCGGGTTGATTAAATTTGGTTCAAATAATACAAGCGCAATTTTATCTTCCGACAAGCTGATTTCATCAATTGCAGGAAAAATAAAAACATTTTGATAACAATCTTTAAGTTGTGGATTAAATTTATCTTCTAAAAAGTTTCTGATTTCAAGTCTTGCACTCTCATCATCAAACGAATCTACCAAATTATTTAATTCAGCAATCAGGTTTCTAACATTTTTGTAGTAAAATTTTCCGTCTCTATCGGTGTGTACATACCAGGCATTATTTATAAACTCATCAATTGATTTTTTTATTTGAGATAAATCCCTGTTTGGTGCGGCTAAGTAACCGACCATTTCCGATATTGAGAGTCCTAAAAGTGCGTTTGGAATGTCTGCCAAAGATGCAACCAGCAAGAGCTTGCTTATGTCCTGAATATTAGTATTGTCATTTTTAGCATCAATGATTTCAGCAACAGCACGGCCTTTGTTGGCAATATCGTGGCTAATTGCATTTGACAATGAAACCTTGATCTGTGAAACCGTTGTGTGCATTTCCGTTTGATTTAAGTCCAAATCAAAGGGGTTAATCAAATACTGTTTTTCTGCTTTTCCGGAATTATATAATGCGGCAACTACCTTTCTCATTAAGCGGATTAAATCTCTTGTTTGTTGAAATCCTTGATTTTCTTTAAACCTTTCATACAATTCTCTTAGTGCCGGATGAAAGGGATAGGCATCTTTAATTCCGGAATAAATTTTGTCCGCAGACATATTTGAATAATTCATCTGTCTTGCTTTTTCCACTTCGTCTTTGTAAGCAACAGCTATTTCATTTATTTCATTATCAGTCGGCAATTTGTCAAAAATTCTCTTTTTTAAAATATCATAAATTTCATCTGACGAACTGCCAACCGGCTCAATATCCAAAGCAAATCTATTAACCTCTCCTTCTAATTCTCTAAATGATGATTGTAGTAATTGCCCGCCACTCTGATACGCTGCTCTTAAATCTGAGATTACAATGAGCACATTATTTAATTCTGATTTATTCAGTGCATTAAACAAATTCGCTAATGCGTGTGTGGAAACAGCCGATAGATCACTATTTCCAATTGTTTTAGCTTTCGTGTTTTCAAGATATGGTGCTAATTCATCAAATAGAATAAGTTTCGGAGTGCCCTTTAACAAATTAACCCAAGCACTTAATCCGGGTGCTTGTAAACCGTTCTCCCAATATTCTTTAAACAAATCTTCTTTTCCTAATTGTTTGGCTAATGCACCCCAAATTCCGTTTGGTGAATCACTCTCACGACCGGAAAAACCAATTACCTCAACCTTGCCCAGAGCATCATCAACATAATCACCTCCTATGATTTGTTTTCTGTATTCCGGATGTTTTGCCAGCAAACCCAATGAAATCATGTTGTGGGTTTTCCCGCCGCCCATTGATTGTGTTAATTTTATTAACTTTTGCTGACCTTTGGCTTTGAATCTGTCAAATGCTGTTTTCAGTAAGAGTTGCATTCCCTCCGTTCGATAGTTCACTTTAAAAAACTGTTCCGGTTGGATGTCATCCTCCAAAAGAGACAATAAATCTTGAACATCGTCATTTTCTGTATCTGAAAAAATTTCTTGTCTGGGATTACAAAGCTCCTTTATTGTTTTCATCATAATATTTTCTCCATATCTTTTACTGATTTAGTGAAACATTCTTTTCCCAATAGGGGGCGTTCATATTGAATAAGAATACTTTTAAGCGGCATAGACGCTATTTTTTCTCAATTTCAAGTGTATTTAAAATATTTTTTGCTGATAATTTACTGATAACTTTTTTCCCTGTTTTATTTTCAATTTCTTTCCGGGCATTACCGGCAACAGTTCCACCTTGCTTGGCAATGATTTTGTTAGCGTCAAATGTTATTGGTAGTTTTTCTTTGCTAATTTACGTTGTCGATGCTTCGGCTAACATATTTAGTACCAACACTAAATTGCTCATGTTATCTCGTAGATTTCCTTTTTTCAAGCCTTTGAGTTTTTTGTAATTTTTTACAGAAAAGCCACTCCATGCCTCCGTTATTTCATTAGTTAAAATTGCGTATTCCAAACCTTTTTTCACTCCTCTTTCATCCCATTCGTCTGTAAGTTCTTTGCGGACTTCAATACTTTTTAAGCGTTGATTGATCCACGCTTTGGAATAGCCCTTTTTCAAATATGTTGCCATTGCACGATCAACAGCAAGTTCGGGGTCTTCTGTTTCTTCGATGCGCTCATAACCCACTTTTGCGAGCCACACCTTAAACGGCTCTGCCTTTGGTGATGGAATGGATTGAATTAAACGTAATAATTGTTCAGTATCAGCGACATCCGTTTTGTAAAATTTACCATCAGCAGACTGCATTTTCAGTTGACTACAATTTGTAGCCAACTGACTTCCTTCTTTCTTTAGTCTGCTCTTCAAAACACTCCAATATTTTCTAGGGTTTTCACTTTCCGTCAAAATCGCAACAATATCAACAATTGAAAAATACCATTTTTCTTTTTCGTCGTCCCAATGAGTACGGACTTGTTTTTGCTCAAACAACTTAATTGCAGTTTCTTTTGTCATAGTGCCTAAATTCTGATTCGAAAAATTATTGATTCACTTTATCAAAAATTAGGAGTGTGAGGGGGGGCATAGTCAAACGCGAATTATAATAAAAATACGAGCTCTACACTGATGATGGGCTTAGCTGCCGAAAGGCTAAAACTGCACTCAAAAGCTGTCTTTTCGATGCAGGATTCGACCTATCTCAATTGTATCCACAGATACATCATTATCGATATTAATTGTAAATATTTGCAGGTTGCTTCTCTGGTTTGTGAATTTTGTAAATGATTTCAGTCTTAGTGAGTCCTGGGACGCAAATGAGCGTACCAGTGTTTCTCAACCCATTTGAAAAACCAGATGATACAAAAAGTACAACACAGATAAAAGAATCCTGCGGTGATAAAAGATTCAAAAGGCACAAAATATCTGGAATTCACAATTTTTGCCGCGCCAAACAAATCAACAATTGTAATCACTCCGGCGAGTGCGCTTCCGTGCAGCATAAAAATAACTTCGTTGCCGTATGCTGGTAATGCACGACGGAAGGAACCGGGCAGGATGATACGGCGGTACAGCGTGGATTTTGACATTCCGCCGGCATTTGCTGCTTCGATTTCTCCAAATGGAGTTTGCTCAATTGCGCCGCGCAGTATTTCTGCTGTGTAAGCAGCGGTGTTCAGGGCAAATGCTGTAATGGCGCACCAGTAGGCTTCCTTGAAAACTATCCAGAGCACGCTTTCTCGAATTGCTTCAAACTGACCCATGCCGTGATAAAGCATGAACATCTGCACCAACAACGGTGTTCCACGAAAGAAGTAGATATACGTTTTGGCAGGATATCTGAGCAGTGAGTTTTTTGAAACTGCCATCAAGGCCAGAGGAATTGCTAATCCAAATCCTGCGACAAGAGCCATCACAACCAACTGGATTGTTACCCAAAGCCCACTCAAATAAAGCGGAAGATTGTCAATTATAACATTATAATCCATGATTCAAACCTTCCGTACGCCAACACTGAAACGACGATTTACCCACTGCAGTCCAAGGTCAGATAATCCGGTAATGCACAAAAACATCAGCGCTACTACGAGGTAAAAAGTAAAAGGCTGACGGGTTGATCCTCCGGCAACACCCGCGTTGTATACCATGTCATGCAGTCCAATCACAGAAACGAGAGCCGTTGTTTTGGCCAGCACCATCCAGTTATTTCCAAAACCAGGGAGAGCGTGACGTACCATCAGCGGAAATGTAATGCGTACAAACACTTTCCAGCTTGGCATCCCGAAGGCAAGAGCCGCTTCAATTTCACCACTGGAAACCGCCAGAATTCCGCCGCGGAAAGTTTCGGTCATGTAGGCACCAAAAATAAAACCGATTGTCAGTGTTCCGGCTACAAAGGGGCTGATGTCGATGTAATCCCAGCCCATGGAATCGCCTAAATTGTTGACCATGATTTGCCCGCCGAAGAAAATAAGGGTCATCAGTACCAAATCAGGAACTCCACGGATCAAGGTTGTGTAAACCGCGGCGGCATTACGGGCGATTCGTGATTTGGAGAGTTTGGCTAACGCACCAATTAAACCAAGAATGACTGCGATTAAAAGCGAAAGGAGAGCGACTTCCACGGTCAGTAACATGCCTTCCAAAATCATCGGAAAATAACCGTGTAAATCAAACATTAGTGCTTTGCTGGAGATAGTAAGGAAGGCCACGGAATTTTAAAACTCCGTGGCGGACAAAGAAAATAATTCTGGCTGGGTTGAAATTCCCTGGATTAGCAGGGAAAACCTAAACCTGAATCAGGCTTAATAAATGTCAAAGGCAAAATATTTGTCATTGATACTTTTATAAACACCATTGGCACGGATAGCCTTAATGGCTTTACTGAAAAGCTCGGCCAAATCACTGTTTTGCTTGCGAGTAGCGATACCGGCGCCGTCACCAAAATATTTTGGCTCAGAGTAACCCGGTCCTACAAACTCCCAACCTTTGCCGTTGTCAGTTTTGAGGAAACCATCTTCCATGGCGATTGAGTCTGCCAACAACAGATCAATACGTCCAGCGACTGCGTCAAGATAGGCTTCATCCTGAGTTGCGTAGCGCTTGATGTCAACGCTGCTGCCAAACATTCCGGTGATGAAGTTATCGTGAGTGGTCGCACGTTGGACACCAACACTTTTGCCTTTAAGACCGGCCTTGGAAATCGTGATTCCTGAACCTTTTTTTCGGGCAAACTTAGCAGGTGAATTATAATACTTTTCCGAAAAAGCAACTTTCTTTTTGCGCTCTTCGGTGATTGACATGGATGCAATAATCGCATCGTATTTACGGGCCAGCAAAGCCGGAATGATCCCGTCCCAGTCCTGAGTAACCAGTGTGCATTCAGCGCCGATTTCCTTGCAAAGCGCCATTGCGATCTCAATGTCAAATCCTTTTAGTGTTCCATCCGACTCAACCCAGCTGAAAGGAGGGTAAGCGCCTTCAACACCTACTCGAATTTTTTTCCATTCTTTTGCGGAAACACCTGTTCCCACCATCAACATGGCCACTACGGCCGCTGCAATTAACTTTTTCATCTATTTTCTCCATTTGAAAATTATTAAAATACTGGAAAAACTAACCATAAATTTTTCCACATCAAGCCGGAATGGCTTAATTCCTAATGTTCGACTTGTTTGGAAACAAACTGTCGAAACCGTTCTGAGGAAGGATTTGTAAATACTTTCTGAGGTGGTCCGTCTTCCTCAATACCACCTTCATACAGATAGACGACACGAGAAGAAACTTCGCGCGCAAAGCCTATTTCATGAGTAACCACGATCATGGTTCGTCCTTCTTCCGCAAGCTGACGCATCACGCGCAAAACCTCGCCCACCAGTTCCGGATCAAGTGCGGAAGTCGGTTCGTCAAAAAGCAGCATATCCGGTTCCATCGCCAGTGCCCGGGCAATGGCTACTCGTTGTTGCTGACCTCCGGAAAGGTGCGCCGGATAATAGTTCTTGCGGTCATGAATACCGACCTTTTGCAGCAAAGCTTCCGCACTTTCAATTGCTTCTTTTTTGGGGATTTTAAGAACATGCACCGGGGCCTCGATGACATTTTCCAAAACTGTCATGTGCGACCACAGATTGAACTGCTGAAAAACCATTCCCAAACGAGTCCGGAGACGTTCCACCTGTTTGATATCTTCCGGAACAGTTTCACCGTAGCGATCTTTTTTCATTCGAATCAATTCACCGCTTACATAAACCTTTCCGCTGGTCGGAATCTCCAGGAGATTGAGGCAGCGTAAAAAAGTACTTTTTCCGGAACCACTGGCTCCTAGTAAGGCTATTACATCACCTTCATGGGCTTCCAGCGAAATCCCTTTGAGAACTTCGTCTGGACCAAAATACTTATGAAGGTCTTCCACCAACAGGGCGGATTTAGGCTTGTTCAAAATTTTCCTCTGGGTTTAATTAACAAAGTTGCCACATCCGGAACTCGTTCCCGAATCGGCACAATTCTCCGTAAGAAATGGAGGCTGATCCCTCGTGCCACCATTTAACGCTAACTCTCCAGAAAACAAATGTAAAGCCTTCTCTAATTCCTCGTGAATACTATCCATTTCTTTAGAAGTAGTCAATAAGATATTTTTTGAATGTCAAAGTTTGCTGAACCGGCATGAAGTCAAAATGACAACTTTTAAAATGGAATCCAAGCTGGAATTGTAAACTCAATCTTGACAGAAGAAGTAATTTTTATTGAAGAAGTTTCGGTGGGCGCTGTTTATTCCCAACTTGTCGCTTTATTCCCAGTCGAGAATTACCTTGCCTGAATTTCCGGAAAGCATTGCGGCAAAACCCTCCTCAAAATCATCAATTGGAAGGCGGTGACTGATGATTGGAGTCAGGTCCAGTCCGGACTGCACAAGTGCGATCATCTTGTACCATGTTTCAAACATTTCGCGTCCGTAAATGCCTTGTAAGCGCAACATTTTGAAAATGACCTTATTCCAGTCAATGTCAAATCCTGTTGAAGAGAGGCCAAGAATCGCAATCTTTCCGCCATTATTCATTTTATCAATCATGTCCCGAAAAGCTGGAGCGGCACCGGACATTTCAAGTCCGATATCAAAACCCTCCTGCATGCCGATATTTTCCATAACGTCCTGCAAGTCTTCCTTTTCTGCATTGACCACATAATTAACTCCCATCTTTTTTGCAAGTTCGATCCGCTGCGGATTTATGTCAGTAATCACGACTTTTCGCGCACCTGCTTTTTGGGCAACCAAAGCCCCCATGATGCCGATTGGTCCTGCACCGGTTACGAGCACATCTTCACCGACACAGTCGAAGGTCAGGGCGGTATGAACCGCGTTACCGAAAGGGTCAAAAATTGCTGCGATTTCATCAGGAATATCTTCCGGAATAGGCACAACATTGTCTTCAGGCAGTCGTAAAAATTCAGCAAAAGCTCCGGGCAGTTGTACACCGATCCCGAGCGTGTTGCGGCACAAATGACCTCTTCCCGCCCTACAGTTACGGCAACTTCCGCAAATGACATGACCTTCTCCGGAGATGCGTTGTCCCACACTGTATTTTGTAACTGCCGCCCCAACCTCAACTATTTCTCCGCAGAATTCGTGTCCGACGACCATGGGTACAGGTACAAGTTTTGAAATGAACTCGTCCCAGTTCCAGATATGAATATCTGTGCCGCAGATCGCGGTTTTTTTTATGCGCACCAGAACATCGTTTGCACCATATTCCGGAACCGGAACCTGCTCCATCCAGAGTCCAATTCCAGGTTTTGCTTTGACCAGTGCTTTCATGGTTTTTTGCTTAGCGTTTTTCATTTGATTATCTCAAGTTGCTGTCCAACTTTTTTAAAGGCCTGAATTGCGAATTCAACATCTTGCCGACTGTGCGCCGCAGACATTTGTGTGCGTATTCGTGCCTTGCCTTGAGGCACAACAGGAAATGAAAAACCGATCACATAAATGTCTTCCTTCAGCATTTGCGCGGCGAAATTTTGTGCCAGTTCCGCGTCTCCAAGCATAACCGGAATTATCGGATGTCCTGCTCCAGTGAGCGTAAAACCAAGCGTCGTCATTTCCTTTCTGAAAAAATCTGCATTCTCAAAAAGACGTTTACGGAGTTCCGGACGGCTGTCTATCATTTCCAATACTTTTAGGGTTGTTGCGGTGATAACCGGTGCTAAAGTATTGGAAAACAGATATGGGCGGGAACGTTGCCGCAGCCATTCCACAATTTCCTTTTTCGCGCTGGTGTAGCCTCCGGAAGCGCCGCCAAGCGCCTTCCCAAGCGTTCCTGTCAATATATCAACTTTATCCGCGACACCGCAATATTCCGGTGTGCCCCGTCCGTTTTCTCCCATGAATCCAACGGCGTGACTATCGTCAACCATCACCAGTGCGTCATATTTTTCAGCGAGTTCACAAATGCCCTGCAAGTTTGCGATAATGCCGTCCATCGAAAAAACACCATCGGTCGCAATCAGTCGAAATCGCGCGTCTGCGGCTTCTTTCAAACGCATTTCCAAATCCGACATGTCGTTATTCTGGTAACGAAAACGACGTGCTTTGCACAGGCGCACACCATCAATGATGGATGCATGGTTCATTGCATCGGAAATAATCGCGTCTTCCGCCCCCAAAAGCGTTTCAAATAATCCGGTATTCGCGTCAAAACATGATGAATAAAGAATCGTGTCTTCCATTCCGAGGAATTCTGATATTTTCGATTCCAGCTCTTTATGCACATCTTGTGTTCCGCAGATGAAACGCACAGAGGCCATTCCATAACCTTTTTTGTCAAGTGCGTTTTTTCCGGCCTCAATCAATTCTGCGTTATCAGCAAGTCCCAGATAATTATTAGCACAGAAATTCAGCACCTTATCGCCGGGCAAAACAGAAATGTTTGCGGACTGCCGGGAAGTTATTACCCGCTCAGATTTATAAAGTCCAGCGCTTTTTAGTGCTTCCAGATTTTGATTGAGATGGTCGAGAAACATTTTAGTCATGACACATTATTTTTTTTGTGAAGTTCATGTTATTCATTAATTACATGCACTTGCGAGCACTACGTGAAGCAGCACATCCGCTCCGGCGGCAACTTGTTCGGGCGTGGTGTTTTCCGCTTCGTCGTGACTGAGTCCGTTTTCGCAGGGAATAAAAATCATGCCTGTCGGGGCAACACGGTTGACTTGACAGGCATCATGTCCCGCACCGGAAACGATGTCGAGATGACTGTAAGCAAGGGATTCGGCCGCATTCCTGACTTTTGAAATACACTCCTTATGAAAATTAAGGGTTGGTGCTTCCCAAATAAGATCAAACTCATTCTCAAGTCCTTCCTCTGTACAAACCGAGTTGACCAAATTTTTCAAATCCAGATTTATTTGTGCGAGTGTTTCTTCGTTTGGATGTCTTGTATCAACCGTGAAAAAGACC
>Ga0066383_10000223_pt1 | contig 19478 bp, 20 predicted proteins | sample Knorr_S23_td_Bot_FD_70950 | JGI IMG/M metagenome (GOLD analysis project Ga0066383, IMG submission 70950) | Marine microbial communities from Southern Atlantic Ocean transect - Knorr_S23_td_Bottom_ad_3770_LV_A | ecosystem: Environmental > Aquatic > Marine > Oceanic | place: Southern Atlantic...
GTGACCATCCTGGAGCGGCCATGGGAAAAGTTCTGGCGGACCTGTCCGGTCTCAACCGTTTTTTTCAGCTCTAGTTTACCCGGCCTGGATTGGCCCAGCTTTTTGCCTTCTTTTTGCTTTTCGGTTTCGGCCATTTATTCAACGATCCTTTTTAGGGTGCATGAATACCCCGTTCTCATTTTTATCGTCTTAAATTTCGGACCAACCTTACCGGCTGAACCCACGAAATACCATCAATCGGCCCGTTTCCCGCAACAGGCGTTCAGCCAATCGGCCTTCATTCATCACCACATGGACGGCGTTATCCCGTCCCAAGGCCTTACCCAGTTCGGCAGCGGTGAAAACGTCCACCAATGCCATACCCGATGCTAACGCCTTGATCTTGTCTCGCCCATCATCGGCGCCGTCACCGGCTTGGAGCAAAACGCCGCCCTTATTCTTACGCAACCGGGTCTTTACCTTTTCAAATCCGGCGACCACCTCACCGGCCCGCCGGGCCAAGCCTAAATAATCCAGGCACCGGCGCACCATAATGCCATCCAAATGACCGGCCAAGTCGGCGGGAACCTTTACGCTCCGACGAGCGGCCCTGGCAAATAATCCTTTATCGCAGGCTGTATTTACCATATCGCGCTCGCCACTCAACCATAAACCCCGCCCCGGCAACCTTTCTTCCAGATCGGGCACCAAATTGTCATCGGGTCCGATTACAAAGCGAAACATCTCATCCTTTGGCCTTTGGTCGCCTGAAACGATGCAGGTTCTAAACTGCGACGCACCTCCCGAAAGTTTTTCGGGTTCTATTTCGGACGATGGTTTGCGGCCAGGAGACTTTTTAGGGCGCCTACCTATTTTTTATCCTCCTCGCCAACTTCGACGTTTTCTGCTCCATCGTCTTTGGAGACATCCTTAGCACCCTCTTCCGCATCGTCACCCTCCGCTGGCTCTTCATCCTCAAACCAATGGGCGCGCGCGGCCATGATGATTTCGTTGGCATTGGCTTCCTTCAAGGTTCCCACCGGTGCGAATTCCATCAATTCATCAGTCGCCAGGTCGGCTAGATTGTCGCGGGTTATGACGCCATTCTCACCAAGCGCGACCAACAATTCCGGCGTCAAGCCTTCGACTTCGGCCAGATCGTCGCTGACTTTCAGTTCCTTGCGCCGCTTGGCCAATTCTTCGTCCTTAGCCGCCAAGAAGGCGCGGGCGCGTTGCCGCAATTCTTCGGAAATTTCCTCATCAAAACCCTCAATGCCAACCATATCCTCGACGGGCACGAAGGCCACTTCCTCGACCGAGGAAAAACCCTCGGTGACCAGAAGATGGGCGATGACATCGTCTACATCCAGGGCATCCACAAACATCTGGGAACGGGTCTTGAATTCATCATTGCGGCGATCGGATTCTTCGGCTTCGGTCAGTATGTCGATATCCCAACCTGAAAGTTGCGAGGCCAGCCGCACATTTTGGCCGCGTCGGCCGATGGCAAGAGAAAGCTGTTCATCGGGAACTACCACCTCAATACGATTGGCCTCTTCATCCAGAACAACCTTGGCAACTTCCGCCGGCGCCAACGCATTAACGATAAAGGAGGCGTGGTCAGGCGACCATTGGATGATGTCGATCTTTTCCCCCTGAAGTTCGCCAACAACGGCCTGCACCCGGGATCCCCTCATGCCGATACACGGACCGACCGGATCGATGCTGGAATCGTGTGACAGTACCGCAATCTTGGCGCGGGAACCAGGATCCCTGGCCACCGCCTTAATTTCAATAATTCCGTCATAAATCTCCGGCACCTCTTGGGAAAATAATTTTGCCATGAACTGAGGATGGGCGCGGGACAGAAAAATCTGGGGGCCGCGGGTTTCTTCGCGGACATCGACGATGTACGAACGCACCCTATCACCGGTGTTGAAGTGTTCACGAGGAATCGATTCGTCCCGGCGCAGTATCGCTTCGGCGCGGTTCAAATCGACAATAACGTTTCCGTATTCGATCCGCTTGACCAAGCCGTTAACGACCTCGCCGATACGATCCTTGTATTCATCAAATTGGCGGCTGCGCTCAGCTTCACGAACCCTTTGCACAATCACTTGCTTGGCCGTCTGGGCGGCGATGCGCCCAAAGTCGATCGGCGGCAGAGCATCGACCATGTAATCGCCAATTTCAGCATCCGACTTGACCTTCTTAGCCGCCTCAATATCCATCTGGGTGGCTTCGTTTTCGACCTCCTCGGGGGTATCCACGACTTCCACATACCGGGCGAGGTTTATTTCACCCGTTGAGCGGTCAATGTTGGCGCGAATGTCGTGTTCATGGCCGTATTTGGAGCGCCCGGCCTTCTGGATCGCCTGCTCCATAGCCTCAAGCACCTCATCGCGATCAATCCCCTTGTCGCGGGCAACGGTTTCGGCCACTTCAATTAACTCGGGCCGCGTCTGTGCGGCGCTTGTTTCCATGCTTTTGCTCATCGTCTCTTAACTCTCCTCCGCTGCCGAGATCAAATCGTCGGTCATCAGTAATTTCGCCTTGTGAATGTCGGGATGAAGCAAATTCACCTCTTCGCCATCCACCAATATTTTTACGACATCGTCCTTAACGCCCAGCAATTTCCCTTTGAAACGGCGCCGGCCATCTAGGGGCCGATTGATTTCAATCTTCGCCTGAAACCCTAGGAATCTTTCGAAATCTTTTATCCTGACTAGGGGCCGGTCAATTCCCGGTGACGACACCTCCAGGGTGTAGGCCCCCTTGATCGGGTCATCGACCTCAAGAAGCGTCGAAATCGCCCGGCTGACGGAAGCACAATCATCAACCGTCATCCCTTGGCCATCTTTGCGTTCCACCATGACCTGCATCAACATCATTTCCTTACCGGACATTTGCACCCGGACAATGTTGAAACCCAGTTCATCGACAATCGGTTCGATCAGGTCTTGGATGCGGTTGGACATATCCAAAAGGAGATTCCTCCAAAAACAAAAGGCGGGCCACCGGCCCACCCATCAATCCCACCTAATTTTTCGGACTAAACGAGTACGTTCGCTACTGAACGTAAGGGGTATATATACCGATGGCCTCTTGAATTCAATGGTTTTTGACGTTTCTCACGCGGACGACCGCGAAACCCTGGAAAAGCAGAGATAGGCCGGATGATTACCCTTTGCCTTGGCTTTTCTTTCGTAGCGTGTCTCCACCCAGTCTGATGGCGGTACGCCCCAATCCTGCTTCGATCGTGCATCCCAAATGAGTTCGTCTTTGGCGGTCAGATGATCCAACATCCAATCCACATAACCCATATGGTCGCTAGCAAGCCGAAGAACGCCATCATCCTTCAAGAGGCGGATCAACTGCACCAAGGTATCGTCGCTGATAAAGCGTCGGCGGTGGTGACGTTTTTTCGGCCACGGGTCTGTAAACAACGCAACAATCCTTCCGAAAACCGCGTCAGTCAAAACCGGGAAAAGCTTTCTCACATCGTCGTTAAAAATGCGGATATTGGTGAGACCGCCACGATCAATCAAACTCAAAACATTGGCGACGCCATTAACGAAGGGCTCACACCCAATAAACCCGATATCCGGGTGAGCCGCGGCCTGGGCGGCAAGATGTTCGCCGCCACCGAATCCGACTTCGAGCCATAAATCGCTGACCGGGCTAGCGAATACGGCCTCTAGGTTCAGGGGGCCGCCGTCCGCAGGCAGCGCCAACCTAAGGTGTGGCAAAAGATCATCAATTAGGGCCTGACGGTTGGGGCGCAATTTATGGCCACGGCGGCGGCCGTAAAACTGCGGCCCGTCTTGTTTTTTATTGCCGGTCAACTGGCCCCGAAGGCCGACTTCAAATCATCGACCAGATCCGTGCGTTCCCACGAAAATCCGCCGTCCTCATCTGGCGCCCGGCCGAAGTGGCCATAGGCGGCGGTGCGGGCATAAATGGGCCGGCTGAGTTTCAAGTGCTCGCGAATGCCGCGCGGCGAAAGATCGACCATTTCTTGGAGGACCTTGGACAATTTTTCTTCGTCCACTTGCCCGGTTCCGTTGGTGTCTATGTATACCGACAGCGGTTTCGACACGCCGATGGCATAAGCAACCTGAATGGTGCAGGACTGTGCCAGCCCGGCGGCAACCACATTTTTGGCAACATAGCGCGCGGCGTATGCCGCCGACCGGTCGACCTTGGTCGGGTCCTTGCCGGAAAAAGCGCCGCCCCCGTGGGGCGCCGAACCGCCATAGGTATCAACGATGATCTTGCGGCCGGTCAGGCCGGCATCGCTGTCCGGACCGCCGACGACGAACCGTCCCGTCGGATTGACATAGAATTCCGGTTCTTCGCACATCCAGTCCTCAGGCAGGACGCCAACAACGTGGGGGCGGACGATTTCGCGGACTTCGTCCTGGCTCATATCCTCAATATGCTGGGTCGAAACGACGACGGAAGCCGCGCGGACCGGTTTGCCGTCAACATATTCCAACGTCACCTGGCTTTTTGAATCCGGACCTAAGCCGGTTTCCGCGCCGGAATGACGGGCTTCGGCCAGGGACCGTAAAATAGCGTGAGAAAAATGGATCGGCGCCGGCATCAACACATCAGTCTCCGTGCAGGCATGGCCGAACATCAATCCCTGATCACCAGCGCCTTCATCCTTATTCCCCGACGCATCGACGCCCTGAGCGATATCCGCCGACTGGGAATGCACATAAACGTCCACTTTAGCCTTTTCCCAGTGGAACCCATCTTGTTCATAACCGATGTCCTTGATGGCAGCTCGAGCAATGTCTTCCATCACATCCGCGGTAATTGTATCCGGGCCACGGACCTCACCGGCCAGGACGACCCGATTGGTGGTGCATAAAGTTTCAACGGCGACCCTGGAAAGGGGGTCTGCGCCGAGAAACTTATCGACGACGGCATCGGAAATCCGATCGGAAATTTTGTCCGGGTGACCCTCGGACACAGACTCGCTGGTGAAAAGAAAATTATCTTTGCTCACAATTGATCCCTTCGATCTTAAGTTTTTGTCCAGTTGGACCAAGGGCTTCAATTTTAAGAGTGTCTTTTGAGCCCACTTAGCGCCATTTTTTTCGTGGTGGTCAAGTAGTCCAAATCCTTCCACGCCTCCGCTATTTCAACAAGCGAAGGCCGCCCTTGTCGCAAGCTTTGCAGTGATCGTCAAGGAAATTTGCCGGGCCCGGGGAATCAGAGCCCATGTGTCCGTCTTAACCCAATCGAAGCACGGCCCGTCTTAATTAATGTCAGTGCTCGTGGCCAGAGACTTGGTCAGTTCAAACAACCGTTTACGGACTTTGGGATCGGCGATTTTGTAATACGCGCGAACCAATTCCAGAGTTTCGCGCCGAGCCAGGGGGTCAAGCTCAAGCGTCTTCTGTTCCTGCTCACGCAACCCCCGAACGACCTGGCCTTCGGTGGTTCTAAGGCCCGCCGGCATTTCATCGAAGAAAAACGAGATCGGCACATCCAGAATATGGCAGAGCTGAAATAGCCGAGACGCGCCAATTCTGTTGGCGCCGCGTTCATACTTTTGAATTTGTTGAAACGTCAGTCCAACCGCATCACCAAGATTTTCCTGGCTGAGACCTAACAATGTCCGGCGAAGCCTGACACGACCACCGACATGAATATCGACGGGATTTGGAACACCCGGGGGCAGACGCCTTTTCTTCTTTAGCCGGGCCCGGGTTTTCAATTTCTGAGCAGGAGAGGGTTTTTTCATTTTTTACCGTAGGGGTCTAAAAAATAAGTTAAATTACTCGAACATCCACTTAACCGAGACCTTAAATACATCTCGTTTTCACAAGTGCGGAAATCTTATTAACAATTTGAGACTGCATATCATTGCATGCAAGCAAAAATAGCGCGCTTGTTAAAAAATATCCCCTAAAAAGCAAAGGCATTATCTCATATCATTCTCATTAGGTGTTAGCAGAATACCCCCTGCCAGGGCGAAAATCATCATCAATGCCAATATCCAGCCACCGAAGCGGGAATACATCGTTCGATCATCTAGCGCAGCGGGAAGTGGGCTATCGATGACCCCTTCTTGGCCTAATCCAAGCCGCCTAATAGTGCGCCCATAGCCATCAATCACCCCGGATATGCCGGTGTTGGCAACACGGACCAGGGGGAGGCCTTCCTCAACGGCGCGCAATCGGGCGGCAGCGAAATGTTGGTATGGCCCAAATGATTGCCCAAACCAGGCGTCATTGGTGAGGTTCAAAAGCCATTGAGGACGGTTTTCCGCATCAACGACATTGCCGGAAAAGATGACCTCGTAACAAATCAAAGGCGAAACCGGTGGTAAGCCGTCAAAGGCAAGGGTACGGATTCCGGGGCCGGGGGAAAAATCCTGCCGGCCCGCCGTCAATTTTTCGATGGGCAATATATCGCGGAACGGCACGTATTCTCCGAACGGCACCAAATGGTGCTTGTCATAGGTTCCCTTCACCCGGCCCTTGTCATCAATGGCCTGGAGGCTGTTCCATAATTGCCTTGGCGTGACACCGGCCGGGCTAGCCCGTGGGGCGCCGAAGATCATTAAGCCGCCCGGCGGTACGGCGGCGGCAAGAACCTGTGACAACCCAGGTGTATTGGCAAGAATATATGGAACCGAGGTTTCCGCCCATATGATGTGGGTCGGGGGTTTTAGTGGCGTGGATCCAGAGCCCGCCAGCGCCGGCGCCAAACTCAACTTCAGCTGTTTTTGCACATGGCTGCGACGCAATTCGCGCCGCCACTTCAGGGCCTGTGGAATATTCGGTTGCACCAATCTGAGGTGCACACCGGGGACCGCCTTAAAGGGCGCATTTGCCAAGCGTATCTGGCCCCCGACCCAAACAGCGCCGATAACGGCGAACACCGCCAAAACAGAAACCCAACTGCGGCGGGGGTGGGGTAATGAGCCATGATCCGCCAACACCGCCGGCATCGCGGCGGCGGCTACGGTCAATAGACTCAATCCGTAAACTCCCGTCACCGCGGCAAGCTGGATCATTGAATCCGACACCACCCATACCGTTCCGATCAGATTCCACGGGAAACCGGTAAACGCCCAACCGCGCACCCATTCCATCAATATCCACATGGCACTGAAAACGATGACCCGGCCGACCGTAGTCATCGGTTTTTTTTCGAAAACCAGACGGCTTAATGCAGTGGCGGCGCCCGTGAACAGGCCCATGCCTGCGGCCATACCGCTGATAGCGATTGGCGCCATCCAACCATATTGGGGGGCATCGACGAAAAAAGCCGAACCGATCCAGGACAGGCCCGCTGCCGAAAAACCAAAACCGAACCACCAGCCACTGAAAAAGGACCGGGCCACACCGGGGCTTTCCTCAACGATCCACAACAAGCCGGTGAACGCAGGAACCAATAACACCAGAAAATAAACTGGCGGCAGGGCCATTGCCGCCATCACCCCTAACCCGCCAAGTGCCGCCGCCCGACGCCAGCCAATCAACCCTGCCAAGCGGCCTCTGATTGCCTCAAGATATCGCTGCCCAGTGCCTTCCCTTGTATCCACCGAAGGCGTCATTAGCCACTATGGTCCACTTGGCGCATGGACTGGGGAACCAGTACGCGCACACACTTGATGCGCCGTGGATCGGCATCCAGAATCTCAAATTCAAGCCCCGAGGAATGCCGGATCAGTTCACCCCGAACCGGGACTCGCCCCGCCAGCGAAAAAACTAAACCGCCCAGGGTGTCGATGTCTTCTAACTTTTCCTTGGCAAAGACCTCACCGGCCATGGTCTCCAGCATCACAAGGAGAACACGGGCATCAGCGGTCAAGCTGCCGTCGGTCTCACGAATTAATTGTGGTTCAATGTCTTTGTCGTGTTCATCCTCAATTTCACCGACGATTTCCTCGACCAGATCCTCGATGGTGACAAGCCCATCAACGCCGCCAAATTCATCAACGACGAGCGCCATATGTGAACGCTTGACCCGCATTTCCAACAGCAACTCCAATACCTGCATAGACGGTGAGACGAACAAGACCGTACGGAGCACGTTGGTCAACGAAAAATCCTCGTCCCTGTCGTGCCAGGCCAACACATCCTTGATGTGTACCATGCCATTGGCGTCATCCAGATTTTCGTTATAAACCGGAAGCCGGGAGTGGTTGTCCTTGGTCAGGATGGTGATCACCTCAGTTAAAGAGGCGCCACTGTTAATGGCGATAATATCGGCACGGGGTACCATCACGTCATGAATGGTTCGGCTGCGTAACTCGAGAATATTTGCCAGCAGAACCCGTTCCTCATCATCGATGGGAACCTCCGCCTCTTCACGTTCTTCAATCAGTTCTTCGAGGACATCGCGGGCGGATTCGTCTCCGTTTCGGGACCCCACCAAGCCGCCTATAAAATCTCGAAAAACGCCCAAAAGAGAACCATTGCCGCCGGCATCTGCACCTGAACCGGCGCCTGAGTCTGCGGCCACGTCCTGATCCGACGCTTTGCTACTTGATGGGAGACCGTTCATTGGTTTTTATCTTCGCCCACGCCGTCTTCATAAGGGTTCGTGAAGTCGAGACCGGCTAGGACCTTGATTTCCAGCGCTTCCATTGCATTTGCCATGATATCCGTTTGATGGTCAAAGCCGAGGAGATGAAGCATACCATGGACGATCAAGTGGCAAAAATGATCTGCAAGGGGTTTGCCCTGTTGTTTGGCCTCGGCGGCGGAGGTTTCAAAGGCCACGATAATATCGCCTAAAATTATGGGCTCTCCGGGAGGGGCGGGCGGTTCTTCGGTTCCTGCCGACGGAAACGACAGTACGTTGGTCGCTTTGTCTTCACCCCTGAAGTCACGGTTGAGCTCCCGAACGAAGGCATCATCGGCGAGAACGATACTAACCTCCGCGCCGGGATCTCCCTTGGCTTCAGAATGCTCAAGCGCCGAATGGTAGGCGGCATCGGCGGCGTCAAGGGAAAGCCCTGCCGCCGTCGGCAATGCCTCCGCCCAAAGTGGGCACGTGACGTTAACGCCGATATCCAGGGTGGCAGAAATAGTTAGCGATACTGGCTCAATCTTCGTCATTGGGCTCCGCCGTCAAAGGGGCATCTTCTAGGTGTTCATATTGAGCCCCAGACTTCCGCCGGGATTCGACCTTGCCATAGGCACGAACGATCCGTTCGACCAAGGGGTGGCGGACAACGTCAGCATTCGTAAACCGCACAAAAGCAACGCTTTTGACGCCGGTTACGGTTTCCATAGCGTCCCTCAAACCCGAACGAATGCCATGGGGAAGGTCCACTTGGCTCAAATCACCGGTGATGACCATGGATGAGTTCTCGCCAAGCCGGGTCAGAAACATCTTCATTTGAACGGCCGTGGTGTTTTGGGCCTCGTCCAGGATGACAAAGGCATTGGAAAGTGTTCGTCCGCGCATGAAGGCCAACGGTGCAACTTCGATATCACCTTTTTCCATACGTTTAACCACCTGGCCTTCAGGCATCATGTCATGAAGCGCGTCATAAAGGGGTCGCAGGTATGGATCTACCTTGTCGCGCATGTCGCCGGGGAGGAACCCCAGTTGTTCGCCCGCCTCGACTGCCGGGCGGGAAAGGATGATTCGGTCGACGGAACCGCTGATCAATCGCTCGACTGCCTTGGCCACTGCCAGATAGGTCTTGCCGGTACCGGCGGGGCCTTCACCGAACACCAACTCGGCCTGGTCAATAGCCCCGAGATAATCAGCCTGCACGGGGGTGCGCGGTGAAATGTGGCGTTTGTTGGTGCGGATGGTCAGATCCGCGTCGTTAATTTCACCGCCTGGCGCGGTCGCCATGCGAATCACCGCATCAACCTCTTCGGCGTTGATTTCTTTTCCGTTCTCTAAGCTGGAATACAAGCCGTTAAGAACTTTTTTCACCTTCTTGACGTCACCAGCGTCGCCGGTGATTGTCAGCTCATTGCCCCGGGCGATAATGGCAACGTCCATTTTCTGTTCGATCCGCGCCAAATTTTGGTGATGCGATCCAAACAAAAGCATCGCCAGGCCATTATCGGGAAATGTCAGCGGCCCAGGATGAACGGCGGCCTTGGTTTTAACCTTGGATTTGACCGGGGGCGTCATGCGCTGGCCCTTTCATGTGCCCTGTTAGGTGCGTCGGCATAGTCCTCGACAGGCGCGCCGGTCAGACTGTTGGCGTGGGCTTCTGTAATTCTAAGCCCCGCAATGACGCCCATTGTTCCGCCGGTGCCGTCCACATGAACCGCCTGCATGTAGGGACTGCGCCCGACCAATTGACCTGGTTCCCGGCCGGGGCGATCGAGCAAAACCGCCATCACCTTGCCGACACAAGACCGGTTGAATACCAGTTGCTGCGTGTTCAATCGGTCCTGCAGGATGGCCAGACGTTCGCCCTTCACCTTGTCAGGAACATGGGTATCCATTACCGCCGCCGGGGTTCCAGGCCGGGGGCTGTATTTAAAGGAATAGGCCTGTATGAATCCGATCTCTTCCACCAACTTCATGGTTTCGGCGAAATCAGCATCGGTTTCGCCGGGAAAACCGACGATGAAATCGGACGATAGTCCGATATCGGGTCGTGCGACACGTAACCGGTCGACAAGTCGCCGGTAGTCGTCGGCATTATGGCGACGATTCATGGCTTTGAGAACGACGTCCGAGCCAGATTGAACCGGTAGATGCAAAAACGGCATTAGTTCGTTGACGTCCGCATGTGCGGCAATCAATTCATCATCCATGTCGGCGGGGTAAGAGGTCGTGTAACGGATGCGCTCGATCCCATCAACCGTCGCGACCTCGGCTATCAAACGCCCTAGCCCCCAATCCCCCTTAGGCGCGGCGCCTTGGTAATTATTCACATTCTGGCCTAGTAGCGTGATTTCGCGGACGCCGGTCGCCGCCAACCGCTTGGCTTCGGCCATTACATCGGCGCCAGGCCGGGAATATTCTGCTCCACGGGTATAAGGGACAACACAAAACGTGCAGAATTTATCGCAGCCTTCTTGGACGGTCAAAAAGGCGGAGCTTACCTCATTGCCAGACGCCTTGTTGGGGTTCATGGGTGGAGCCGAGGCCGGCAGGAAGTCAAACTTGGGTTCGACCGGGAAGTCGGTGTCCAGCACCACATCCCCGGCGCGTCCGGCACGGGCAACCATTTCACCTAAGCGGTGATAGGTCTGTGGTCCAAAGACCATGTCCACATAGGGGGCGCGGGAGAGAATCTCCTCACCCTCTGCCTGGGCAACGCACCCCGCCACGGCAAGGATCATACGTTCGCCGGTGTCTTCTTTTGCATTTTTCAGGTGTTTGAGACGACCCAGTTCCGAATACACCTTTTCAGCCGCCTTTTCGCGGATATGACAGGTGTTAAGGATAACCATGTCGGCGTCATCGGGGGCCTCGACCTGAACATACCCCAAAGGCGCCAAGACATCGGCCATGCGACCCGAGTCGTAGACGTTCATCTGGCAGCCATAGGTTTTTATATATAGTTTTTTTGCCAAGGGGGATTACGCTATGCCAATCGCTAATGCTTACTTCTTTTTGTCCAAAGAGATGCCATAAAGCTCTAGGCGGTGGCCGACAAGTTTCATTTTATGAGCCTTGGCGATTTTTTTTTGCAAGGCTTCAATTTCTTCATTTTGAAATTCGATGACATCTCCAGTCTGAATATCAATCAAATGATCGTGGTGCTCGTTTGAGACCTCTTCATACCGTGATCGACCATCGCCAAAATCATGCTTTTCTAGGATGTTGGACTCTTCGAAGAGGCGAACCGTACGATAAACGGTGGCGATGGAAATTCGCGAATCCAAAGCATTCGCCCGCCGATGGACCTCCTCAACGTCGGGGTGGTCGTCTGCGGAAGACAGCACCCGAGCGATCACCCGGCGCTGTTCGGTCATTTTCATTCCCTTTTCAACGCAAAGACGTTCGATTTTATTTTCCGGCATGGTCCCTCCCCGGACCGGAAAGCATCATGTCTTAGCGACGGCGCTTACGAGGTTTTGTGCCAAGCCCGATTTTCTTAGCCAAATTGCTGCGGTGTTTGGCATAATTCGGTGCCACCATTGGATAATCCACCGGCAATCCCCACCGTTTGCGGTATTCATCGGGCGTCATGTTATAGGCTGTTTTCAAATGTCGTTTAAGCATCTTTAGCTTTTTACCGTCTTCAAGGCAGACGATGTAATCGGGTGATATTGATTTCTTGACCGCCACGGCGGGACGCGGACGTTCAGGAGTCGCAGATGCGGTGCCGACAGCCGAAAGGGTTTTATAAACATCTTGAATCAATTGCGGCAAATCACCTGGGGCGACACTGTTGTTACCCGCATGCGCGGAGACGATTTCGGTCGTCAACTCCAGCAATTCGCTTACATTGGGCTTATCGGTCATGTACGATTTTCCACACTGATACAATTTCCCAGGACGAACCCAGTTTGCCACGGGAAACTAAAACTCATGGCCTCTTAAAGAAGGCGCTTTCTATAAGAAATCATTTAATCAAGAACAATTGTAACCTAATAAATAAACCCACACCGGGCAAGTAAGAACAATGAATAACGCCAATAAAGACAACAAGGGTAAAGAAATTGACTTCTTTATCGATATTACAGGAGAGGTCTGCCCTCTTACTTTTGTCAAAACAAAACTACTGATCGAAAGCATGTCGGCGGGGCAGATCGCCGAAGTCCGCCTCAAAGGTCGGGAACCTTTGGAAAACGTCCCCCGATCCGTCTCTGACCACGGCCACAGCGTTATCAGCCTTGAGGTGGAAAGCCCCACTGAGCCCGAAGATGGCATACACCGACTCATTCTTAAAAAAGCCCCCGACACCTCAAACGCCTAAATCAGGGTCTGAGCCGACCACCGTCTTTCGGCATCTTTGCATCGGGCGCCTTCAAGTAAAGGGGCCGTGGCCGCTCATTCGGTGAATTTGGAGACCATCGGCGTGCCGCCAAGGCGGCCAAGGTCCCGGCATCGGGTGTTCCGAGGGCATTGCTTAAAGCAACCTCCAACCCTGCCCCCTTCAACGAGGCGATGGAGCGCTGGCCAGCGTCACCGACGACCAAAACACGTTCTTCCGTAATTGATGGGCAGTCCATTGCCGTTGCCAGGGCTTCGGGCAAAACGGCCTGCGGCGCGGACAAAGGCTCAAGGCCGGCGGCGAATAACTGGACATAGATATCTTCTCGCTTGGACTCGATCGCCACTAATAAGGTTGCACCGTCCCATTCTGTTTCCGGAACACCGGCGGCAACGGCCTCAAAGGTGGTAATGCCCAAACATGGCAGATCACCGGCCAGGGCCAACCCCCGGGCGGCGGCAAGGCCAATGCGTAGCCCTGTAAAAGAGCCCGGGCCCGTGGTCACGGCCAACAGATCAAGGTCCCCATAACCCTTTCCCGCTTCCTCCATGACCTCGTTGATCATCCCCATCAGAAATTCCGCCTGGCCTTGCGCCATCACCTCAAAGCGGTGGGCGAGAGTATCCCCATCGTGGCAAAGGGCCGCGGAACAGGCAGAAGTCGCCGAATCAAAACCTAGAATAAGCATGAATTTTAGTATGACACTTGTGCTCGGGCATGGAAGCGTGAAAAATTCATACTAACATCAACAACATGTTAAAATTCATGGCCCTAGGACGAAGATTTCGAACCGTACTTATGGTTCTAATGATGGCTTTCTCCACGCCAACTCCCGTGATCGCCGCACCCGCCATCAATGGCGCAGTCGTGATCATGTATCACCGCTTCGGAGAGACGAAATATCCTTCCACCAATGTCACTCTCGAACAATTCGAGGCCCATCTACAGGAATTAAAATCGGGCCAATATCATGTATTGCCGTTGCCAGAAATCATTGCCGCCCTTCAGAACGGTACCGCCCTTCCCGACCGTACCGTTGGATTAAGCATCGACGACGCCTATTTGTCCGTTTTCACGGAAGCCTGGCCACGGCTAAAGAAGGCAGGGTTTCCTTTTACGGTTTTCGTCGCCACCGATCCTGTTGACAACAACACATTCGGTTTTATGAATTGGGGCCAGATCCGGGAAATGGCGTCTTCCGGCGTCACCATCGGCGGTCATACGGGATCGCATCTGCACATGGCGAAAGCAGGCCGGAAAAAAAATTTGAACGAGTTAACGCGTTCGAAAAGGCGGTTTGAGGAAATGCTGGGCAAGCCACCCCGGCTTTTTGCCTATCCATACGGCGAAACCAGCTTGGCCATCCAAATGATGGCAACATCCGCCGGCTTTATTGCCAGTTTTGGTCAACATTCGGGGGCCTTTGATGGCGGTTCGAATATGTTCGATTTACCCCGCTTTGCCATGAATGAAAATTATGCCGGGATGGTACGGTTTCGTTTAGCCGCAAATGCCCTGCCGCTGCCAGTTACCGACATCACCCCTGCAGACCCGTTGATTAGCACCATCAATCCACCGACCATGGGATTTTCCTTCTTGGGCGACGCCAAAGCCCTGCGCCGGTTGTCCTGTTTTTCATCAAATGCCGGTAAGGCACGGGTAGAACGCCTGGGCGAACGGCGAATTGAGATTAGGGTCGAACAGGCGTTTCCAACAGGCCGGACTCGGGTAAATTGCACATTACCCGCAAGCAAGGGTCGTTGGTATTGGTTCGGGCGCCAATTTTACAGGCCAAAATAATATAACAGTGAAAGTGAAAGCCCATAGGCACGGCCAGCGGCCCACCTAAAACAGGTCAGATCAATGGGCGGGGGATGGTACCGCCGTCGCGCAAGCGGGCGTCGTCAAATCGATGCAGGTTGTTGCCTTTGATCAGGGCGCGGATGCCTTCGACGTATTTTTGGCCCCGCTGGGAATAACTTTTCAGATTCTCCACCAACACCAGGCCGTCCAACGGCGCGCCTTTGAGTCTGAGGTTGGAACGAACCTTCCTCATTTGCCGATAGGCCGCATGGGTATTGAGGTTATGAGCATAGGCGCGGACCGAATCGAGAAGATTGGGAAAGGCCCTTATTTTGTGTTTCTTGTCCTTGTCCCGGTTGGCAGGAACCAGGTTTCCGGCCGAGGAAAATGTCCATTGTCCGAAAACCGCGTTGCCCTCGCGGACGAAACGCGACGTGCCCCAGCCGCTTTCTTCCGCAGCCTGGGCCAACGCCATGGAAGGCGGAATAATATCAACACACTTTAAAAGCTTTTCGATAAAGTTTTTCTTCACGCCATAGCGTTCCGACATCACCATCAACCATAACCGATCCGCCGGACCAATTTTTTGATCTAGGCTTTGTTGGAAGTGGAGTTTCCAAAGACGTCGGCGATCACGCAGAATTTCCTCATTGGCTTGCAGGACAAGCGGCAAAAGACTTTGGAAGAAAATCGACTTGCGGACCCTGGCTTCGCGGATGTTTTTGATATCACTGGGCAGGCTTGCCAGGAATAGGCGCGGCACCGAGGCCTCGCCCGAACGGACGCGTTCGAGGTCATACCCCAATTGTTTGAAGGTCTTGGACAATACCCCCGTCGTCTTCAAACGCTGCAACCGGTGCTGCCTATCTTCCTCGTCAACCGAAAAGAAACCGATCAATGTGTCGATACCGGCCTTTCTTAACCTCTTGGTCACCGCCTTCAACGCGTGTTTAGGGGTGGTCGGTGCATCGATCTCCTGGGGGGAAATTTCAGCTGGGATCGGAACATAGACCGGCGCCGAGACAGGAGCCGAAACCGCAATGCGTAGCGTTGCCTTCGGTGCCGAGGTTCGGTTTTCAAGCGGATTCATGACGACAACGGAAACCAAGCCTGTAACCAGACCGGCAACCGCGAGTAAGGCGCCGTGTTCAAAACGAAACTTCATCAATCGATTTCTATGGAGCGACACTACCGAGCCGCTTCAACCCTTCATTTGCACAAACCAAAGTATAATTTTCTTATTTTTATCCCAGGTCTTCCGATCATTCTTCCGCTTCAAATCGGGAATTCACGGAGCCATATGGCCAGCAGTGATGGGAGAGCTTTTAGCATAGCGCTTGCACCAGCACCAGCATTTGTGCGCTGCAATAAGTTAATATTGCGTTGCACAATCACTGTTTTCAAGATTTTCTTATTTGTCTGCCGTAAGGGCGCCCGAAAATCCCATCAAAGTATATAAATACTTCAGGGAGTTACTCGACTGCCCGGACCTCCGTCACTTCGGGGATGTAATGGCGAAGCATATTTTCGATACCGTTTTTCAATGTCGCCGTGGAGGAAGGACAGCCCGCGCAGGCCCCTTGCATGTGAAGTAAAACGACTCCATCCTCGAATCCCTTATAAATGATGTCGCCGCCGTCTTGGGCCACTGCCGGGCGAACCCGGGTATCGATCAGCTCTTTGATTTGCATCTCGATGCCGCCGGTGGGTTCTGGCGCAGACGAATCGGCGGTATCGGTGTCAGGGCTATCGCCCTCAATCGCCGCCTTGCCCGACTGAAAATGTTCCATGATGGCGCCAAGGATCAAGGGTTTCATGATGTCCCAATCCTTGTCGTCTGATTTGGTGGCGGTGATGAAATCGGCCCCTAGAAAGACGCCGGTGACCCCTTCGATGCCGAAAAGCCCGGTCGCCAGGGGCGAATTCGTCGCCTCAGTAGCTGCGGTGAAATTGGCAGTTCTCGATTCCATGACCGGCACACCGGGCATAAATTTCAGTGTCGCCGGATTTGGGGTGCGTTCCGTCTGAATAAACATATCCAACCTCTTAATTTCTATTGGTGCTTCTTAGAGTCTTTAAATGGTCCATAAATGGGCTTGAATCAACCCTCTTATTACAAGTTAACTCGGATCGGATCAGGGACGGAGAAAGCCGACGATATCGTGGACCTCGGCCAGCACCGGCTCAGCAATGGCACGGGCGCGCTGGACGCCATCGGCAATGACAGTATCGACATGGGTTTCATCACCCATCAAGCGTCGCAATTCGTCCTGCATGGGGGCCAGGGTTTCAACCGCCAAGTCGGCAAGTTCCTGTTTAAAAGCCGAAAATTGTTGACCACCGAATTTATTGCAGACCTCGGCAATATCAATATCGGCCAGCGCCGCATAAATCCCCATCAGGTTGGCGGCCTCCGGGCGGCCGTCGAATTGATCTGGGGCGGCGGGCAGGTCATCGGGGTCGGTCTTGGCCTTGCGGATTTTCTTGGCAATGGCATCGGCATCGTCGGTCATATTGATCCGCGACAGGTCCGACGGATCCGATTTGCTCATCTTAGAGGAGCCATCGCGCAAGGACATGACGCGGGCGGCAGCGCCAAAAATCAACGGCTCGACGACGGGAAAAAAATCGACGCCGAAGTCATTGTTGAATTTCTGGGCGATGTCGCGGGCCAATTCCAGATGCTGTTTCTGATCCTCGCCGACGGGGACATGGGTGCCTTTATACAGAAGGATATCGGCAGCCATTAAATTCGGGTACGCGTATAGGCCAACCGAAGCGTTTTCCTTGTTCTTGCCCGCCTTTTCCTTGAACTGGGTCATCCGGTTAAGCCAACCCAAACGCGCCACGCAGTTGAATAACCAGGCCAGTTCTGCGTGGCCCGGAACTTGGCTCTGGTTGAAGATGATATGGCGCTTGGCATCGATACCGGCGGCCAGCATGGCAGCGGCGACGGCGCGGGTGGAGGCCTTCAGTTCCTCCGGGTCCTGCCATACCGTCACCGCATGGAGATCGACAACGCAAAACAGACATTCGTATTCATTTTGAAGGCGAACCCAGTTGCGAATCGCGCCTAGGTAATTCCCCAAATGCAGGTTGCCGGTCGGCTGCACCCCTGAAAAAATTCGTTCCATCGACATTCGCTCCCAATCGTTCTTGTTTTTTAGGGTGTCGCGCCGCCCCGATAAAGACTTTTCAAATCTCCAATTCGAGCCGCGCCCAAAGCCAGGGCCAGAACGCCGAACACCGCCATGCCGCCAATTACCATAACCGCTAAGCCAAGGACCCGTTCAGATGTCGTGCCGGCCAAGACGTCCGCCAACGGCCCCAGCGCCCCAAAAAGCGCCACCCCCATCCCCGCCGTGGCTAATGCCATGCGCCACAAGCGTTCACGCAATCGGCGGTCCAATACCAAATGGCCGCGACGGTGAAGGACATAGGCCATGATTGCGACATTGAGCCAACTCGACACCACCGTCGCCGCGGCAATTCCGACATGCTGAAACGGCCCCATCAATAAAAGATTGAGTCCTAAATTAACGAACAGGCAAAACACCGAAATTTTGACAGGCGTCGCCGTGTCCTCGCGGGCAAAGAACCCTGGCGCCAGCGCCTTGACCATGACATAGGCCGGCAGGCCGACCGCATAGACTGCCAGGGCTGCGGCCGTCGCCGCCGTTTCCATCGGACCGAATTGACCACGCTCGAACAGCACCCGGACCACCGGTGTGGCGATCACCATCAAGGCGGTCGCCGCCGGCAGGGTCAGCAACAGCGAAAGTTCCATCGCCCGGTTCTGGCTGTGATGGGCGGCCTCGGTTTCCCCGGCGCGAACTTGGCGAGACAATAAGGGCAACAAGGCGGTGCCGACGGCAACACCCAACACGCCCAGCGGCAGTTGATTGACCCTATCGGCATAGAACAAATACGAAATCGACCCAGCCGGCAGCAACGAGGCAATTACTGTGTCGATGACCAGATTGATCTGATATATGCCGGCACCGATGGCGACCGGCACCATCCGTTTTAACAGGACCTTAACGTCGTCGGTCAACTTGGGAAGGGAAATCCTTAACCACACCCCTTCCCGGCCACAGGCGGCAAACAACCAAATGAACTGAACCACCCCCGCCGCCGCCACCCCCCAGGCCAAAGCATGGCCGGAGGTTTCGGTTACGTTCGCCAATCCCATAATCGCGCCGATCAGACAAAGGTTGAGCAGGATCGGCGTCGCCGCCGCCGCCGCGAACCGGCCCAGGGAATTCAGGACTCCTGCCATCAGCGAGACCAGAGAGATAAATAGCAAATAGGGAAATGTGATCCGGGTCAGTTCCACCGCCAAATTAAATTTGGCGGCCTCACCAATAAAACCCGGCGCAAAGCCCAACATCACCACCGGCATGGCAACTTCAATGACGACGACGAAAATCAGCAAGATCCAAAATAAAACACTGAACGCTGCTACCGCGAACGCCTTGGCAGCCTGGATTCCTTCCGCCTCGACACGGCCCGCGAACATCGGCACGAAAGCCATGGAAAAGGCGCCTTCGGCGAATAGGCGGCGGAATAGATTTGGAAGCTTGAAGGCGATGAAAAATACATCGGCCCCCGCCGCCGCACCCAGCACGAAGGCGATCAGTATATCGCGCACGAACCCCAGCACCCGGCTAATCAGGGTGAAGCCGCCGACGGTGGCTATGGATCGCAAAAGCACCATAGCCGTCTCAATAGCGGTTTTTTGTGTCAGCGAAAAGGCAGCTGGGGGGTCGACCGGTATTGCCCGCAATGCGGGCCACTAGGC
>Ga0066383_10000231_pt1 | contig 19265 bp, 23 predicted proteins | sample Knorr_S23_td_Bot_FD_70950 | JGI IMG/M metagenome (GOLD analysis project Ga0066383, IMG submission 70950) | Marine microbial communities from Southern Atlantic Ocean transect - Knorr_S23_td_Bottom_ad_3770_LV_A | ecosystem: Environmental > Aquatic > Marine > Oceanic | place: Southern Atlantic...
GTGCGCTACATAATACATGGCAAGAATAACGCCTGTTACGATTTGAGTAATTAAAAAAAAGGTTAATATGCCGCCAAAAGTCCACCAATAATTTAAATTTTTTGGTGTTGGATATGATCTTATATGATGCGAGAGTGTTAAAAGAGGCAAACGACTATCAAACCACTCCGCTAATTTAGATTTAGGAACATACTTTTCTTCACTCATAATTAAGTTAACCTATTTTAATTGTATTGATGTCTACAAATTCGTATTTTGGTATTTCTAAATTATTTGGCGCTGGGCCTTTTCTAACTCTGCCAGAAGTATCATAGTGTGAACCATGACAAGGACAAAACCATCCGTTATATTCTCCCTTGTTTCCTAAAGGAACACAACCAAGATGAGTACAAACACCAACCATTACTAACCATTCTGGATTCTTAGCTCTATCTGAATCTTTCTCAGGATCTTTTAAATCCTTCAAATCGACTGCCGCAGCTTCATCAATTTCTTTTTTTGTTCGCCTTCTAATAAATATTGGTTTTCCTCTCCATAATACAGTTATCGTTTTTCCAACTTCAACGCTGCTAACATCAACTTCTGTAGTTGATAAAGCTTTTACGGAAGAATCTGGATTCATTTGATCAATAAGAGGCCAAATAGCTGCACCCAGACCCACGGCACCAATTGTGTAGGTTGCTGTAAATAGAAAATCTCTTCTTTTTGGCTTAATTTCCTTACTCATATATCCGAAGTCTTTATGTAGTATATATTATGAATTAATTACAATTAATATAAATTTGCTAGGGTCAGAATGACACACAAATTAATACACAATAAAAATATGTTTAATATTGCTCTATATCAACCTGATATACCTCAAAATACCGCTGCAATAATTCGTTTATGTTCTTGTTTTGATACAACTCTTGAAATAATAGAACCTTGCGGCTTTCATCTTGATGATAAAAGATTAAAAAAAGTTGCTATGGACTATTTAGATAAAAGCAAAATAATAACCTACAAATCATATGAAAATTTTTTAATTAAGAAAAAAAATTCAAGAGTTATACTTATGAGTACAAAAGCTAAAAAAAATTATAATAATTTTAAATTTAAACCAAAAGACACACTTCTTTTTGGCAGAGAAAGTGAGGGTGTTCCAAAAATAGTACATAAAAAATCATATCAGAGGTTAAAAATACCTTTAAAAAAAAACACAAGATCATTAAATATTAGTATGGCTGTAGCTATAACTTTATCCGAAGCTTTAAGACAAAATTCTAATTTATAGAAATATGAAAATAAAAAAAAAGCAAAAATTAACAAAAGAATGGTTTATCAAATTACAAAATATGATTTGTAACAATGTTGAACAATTAGAGAAGGAATATGGTTCAAATATCAAGTTTAAAAAGAATAAATGGAAGCTTGGTGAATTTAGAACTATAAAAGGGGAAGTAATTGAAAAAGGTGGAGTTGCTTTTTCAAATGTTGTAGGTAAATTTTCTAAAAAATTTTCAAAAAAAATCCCAGGTACAAACACTAGTACTCATTTTTGGTCTTCAGGCATTTCAGTTGTACTACATCCAAAAAATCCTAAAATTCCTGCAATGCACTTTAATACTAGATTTATTTGCACAAAAAAAAGTTGGTTTGGGGGCGGTATGGATATAACGCCTAGTCGTATTGATAATAATGAAAAAAAATATTTTCATAACAAATTAAAAGAAATGTGTAATCTCCATAATAAAAAATATTATCCAAAATATAAAAAATGGTGTGATGAATATTTTTATTTACCACACAGAGAGGAGCCCCGTGGTATAGGAGGTATTTTCTTTGATTATAAAATGGATGATTGGAGTGAGGATTTCTTATTTATTAAAGATTTGGGAAGAACTTTTGCTTATATAGTAAAAAAAATAGTAAAAAACAAAATGTTTAAAAAGTGGACAAAAAAAGAAAAAGAGATTCAATTGTTGAAGCGAGGAAGATATGTCGAATTTAATTTATTGTATGATCGTGGAACCATATTTGGATTAAATAGCGGCGGTAACCCAGAAGCAATTTTAATGTCTATGCCTCCGTCAGCAAAATGGAAATAATATATGGATAGGGAACCAATTACATCTCAAGGGCTTGGAAAATTAAAAAAAGAATTAGAAGAATTAAAAAACATTAAACGTCCAAAAATAGTTCGAGCAATCGCTGAAGCTAGAGGACATGGTGATTTAAAAGAAAATGCAGAGTATCACGCTGCAAAAGAAGAACAGGCAAAAATTGAAGGTAGAATTATTGAAATAAATGACTTAATTGCAAGAGCAAACGTCGTTGACATAACTACATTAGAAAAAAAAGATAATGTAGTGTTTGGTTCAACTGTTTACTTAGTAAATTTAGAAAATAATGAAAAAAATATCTATAAAATAGTAGGTAAAGACGAAGCCGACATAACAAAAAACTATATTTATTTTAGATCACCAATTGGCAAAGCATTGATAGGAAAAAAGAAAAAGGATTTGATAACAGTTACAACGCCATCGGGTGAAAAAAATTTCGAAATAACAGAGGTAAAATATATTTAGCCTTTACTAACTTTATCTAAAGATTTTTCAATTGTTTTTTTTTCTATAATAAAATCATTCTCAATCCATTTTTCTTCTAATGATTTAAGTTTTTTACCCAACGCTTGTCCGGTTACATACCCATATTTTTTTAAATAGTCCCCAGAAATAGGAAATTTGGGTATTTCACAATTAGCTACATAATCAATTAATTTTTTAATATTTAAAATTTTTATTTTATTATGTGTACATATTGAAAAAAGCAGCAAATCTCTGACATAATCTTTGTTTGATAAATAAATTAGTTTTTTAATATTTTCTTCTAAATAAAACTTTTTATTTTTAAGATTTTCAAAATTTGCCGAAATATTTTCAAATTTATTTTTAATACTATTAGAAGTTTTATATTTATGACAAAAATATTCGTAGCTATTTGTTTGGTCTAAAATAAGTGCCGCCAAAATTAAATGACTATCATACTTATCTCTTAGTTTTTTACTTAAGCTATTAATTATTTTTAATCTTTCGTAATACTTAAATTGTGGAAATATATTTAGAATAACCTCCCTCGAAAGATCGTGGGAAAATAAACTGTATACATTTTTAAGCGTTATAATTTTTTTCAGTTCATTGAATATTCTCTCATTTGAAATTTTATTTATCCCATTAATATACTGCTTAATCGAACCAATGATATTCCGATCGTGATCTGTTTTGCCATACTGTATAAAAAATCTAAAGTATCGTAAAATACGTAAATAATCTTCTTGTATTCTTTCTTTGGGGGAACCAATAAATTTTATTATTCCATTTTGCAAATCTGATATTCCATTTAGAGGATCAAAAATTCTTCCTTCTATATCTGCGTATATTGCATTTATTGTAAAATCTCTTCGTGAAGCATCTTGTTCCCAATTTGAAGTAAATTCCACATTTGCATGTCTACCGTCTGTTGAAATGTCTTTTCTTAGAGTTGTAATTTCAAATTTCTTTTTATTTAAAATTACTGTTATCGTTCCATGAGAGATTCCTGTATCAATGACTTTAATATCTTCTTTATGAAGTTTTTTTTTAACTTCATCTGGTTCGAGAGATGTTGCTAGATCAATATCATCAATATTTTCGCCACAAATTGCTTTTCTAACACATCCTCCAACAAATCTAACTTTGCTCTCTTTACCAATCTCGTTAAGATGTGAAAAAATTATTTGGGCTTCTTTTATATTTTCTAAAAATTTAGTACTTTTGTAAGATCCAAATTTTTTATAAAGAAAACGGTCGGTGTTTAAAATAATATTTTTTATTTTTTTAAGCATTTTTGGCTGGGGCGCTAGGATTCGAACCTAGGATGGTGGTACCAAAAACCACTGCCTTACCGCTTGGCTACGCCCCAATTCAAGTTTGAGATATATCACAAATGATTTATTTTATATAGTTTTTGATACAACGCACCAGTAGTTTGGGTATTTTAATTTTATCAATTTTTGAGCATAAATTGCATTCTTCATGTTAGAAAATATTCCGAAGCAGGCAGATCCTGATCCAGTAATTCTTGAAAAATAACAGCCTTTTATGGATTTAATGTACTCAATAATTTTTTTAACTTTTGGATAAATTTTTATTACAGTTTCTTCAAGATCATTATTTTCATTTTTTAGAAGATTAATTAATTTTTTATTATTTTTTATGCAAAAGAAAGATTGTGGTGTTGATAAACTTATTTTTTTATTTTTTTCATATATTCTCTTAGTTGAACAAATTAAGTTTGGATAAACTATTAACAAATTAAGTTTAAATTTTTGATTAAGTCTTAATATTTCATCTCTTTTTCCAGTCAACAAAGTATTTTGCCTTTCTAAATTAACTGGTACATCAAAACCTATTTGGTTTGCTAGTTGTTTTATTTTTTTTTTGCTTAATTTTAGTTTCATCTTTGAGTTAAAATAATTTAATAAATCAGCAGCGTTAGAAGATCCTCCACCTAAACCGGAACCATGTGGTATATTTTTTCGAATATTTATTTTGAAAGTTTGATTTTCTAACAATTTAGCTCTTCTAAGTAAATTTAATATTTTGGTTACAGTATTTGATTTTTTATTAATACCCTTTTTAAACTTACCAGAAAAACTTATTTTGTCCCTTGAACTTCTAGTTTTAGATATCGATATTACATCGTGTAAATCACAAAAAGTTATTAAAGATATTATATTGTGATAATTATTATTTAATTTTTTTATAACTCTCAAAGACAAATTAATTTTACAATAAGATTTTATTTTAAAATTTTTCACTAAATCAAATTATAATTTTCTGGCAATACCAAAAATTAATTTTTTTTTAATCATATCTTTTAATTCTTGTTCAACATCATTTAATTTTAAAATATTGCTCCAAAAATACCTAGCTTGAATCTTTTTATTTAACATCCACAAAGCATCGGCATAGTGATCATTGACAATGGGATCTGATGGTAATAATTCTACGGCTTTTTGCAAAAAGAAGTTAGCTTTTATATAATCTTTTTTTGCGTAATAAGCCCATCCAAGTGAGTCGATTATATAACCATCATTTTTTTTTAGTTCGGTAGCTTTTTTTAGCATTTCTAATCCTCTATCTAAATTAATTCCTTTATCAACCCACGAATATGCTAAATAATTTAATACGTGCGCTTGGTCTGGTAATATTTTTAGAGATTCAAGTAAATCTTTTTCTGCATTTTCCCAATCATTCAACCTTTCAAAACTTGTTCCTCTTCTATCTAATATTTTTGGAACTAAAGAGTGATTTTTTTTGATTTTCTTCAAAGCTAATGAATAATATTTTATGGATTCTTTATAATACTCATTATCTTTGTAAAAGTTTGCTAGTTCGTAATAATGCTCAAAGTTTGGATTTGATAACAAATTAAAATCTTTTTCTAAACTATTAAGAGAATATTCTTTTCCTTTTTCATACAATAAAATTGTAGCAATATTTTTTGAAGCATACCAAGAATATGCGGGCCCTATTGACTTAATAGAATAATAAATACTTTTTGATTCTTTATTTTTTTTTTGATAATAAAAATTTTCAGCAAAAAGTGCTTCATTTGGTGTAAATTTGCTATTTAAAAAAAGAGAAATTTTCAGGTAAAAATTTGATAACCGATAATCTTTTTCACTCGAATACAAATTGGCTATAACGTAAAAAAATTCAGCAAGCGGATCATTTGGGTTTTTACAATTAAAAAAATTTTTTATTTTTTCATTTTCATCATTTTGAAGAAAAAATTCTGTCTGTCTTATTAACAAATTTGAACTATATTTCTTTCTGCTATTTTGAATTATTTTTTTGGCTTCTATGGTTTTATTTTTAGATAATAAATAATTTACTAAAAAAAAATTATATCTTGAAAAATTATAATTTTCATTTTCAATTAATTCTTCTAAAGACTTCTGAGTATCATTGGAATCAAAATAGCACTGCAAAAAAATATTTTGAATACTTTTTAAATGGTGATAAGTACTCGGAATTTTTTCAAGAAAATTGAAACTCTCCACTTTATTGCCCTGAAACGCTCTAGTCCAAGCTATCAGAACGTTACCAAAAAAATTATTAAAAATAAGATTATATTGTGAAATTTTATTTAACCTTTCAAAATGTCTTTCTGCGCTTATATAATCTTTTTTTATAAAAGAATCTAATCCTAACAAAAGATCTGCTTCAAAAAAAAATTCGTTTTCACTCCATACGTTTTTTGAAAAAGCAAATGCTTGCTTAAATTTTTCAAGTAAAACAAGTGTCCTGATAAATTCAACGTTAAATTGTGAATGTTTATTTTTTATTGATTGGACTTTCTTTAAATACCTAAAAGCTTCCTTATTATGACTTTGATTTGCAGATATTACTCCCAAAAAATAATTAGAAATATTTTCTCCTGCATATTGAATCTTGCTGTCTCTCGCAAAAGTTTTGGTTGCCGTCAATAATATAATTAGCAAAAATAATATAATATAAATTTTTTTTATTAAAAATTTCATATAATATACTTTATAAAATGAAAAAAAATTTAAATCAAAAGTTAATTAATCTCATCGAGTATTATAATTTAATTAATGCAAATTTTTTACTAAGTAATACCCCATTAAAAAGAACAAGTGAAAGCACAACTTTTGCTTTTACTGGGGCTAAATTAGAAAGACTAAATCAATTAAAAAAAAAAATACAACTCACAAAAAATTGCGAATTAAAAAAAAATGCAACTAATTTAGTTTTTAGTGATGGTAATATTAACTCAAAAATAATGATTATAGGTGAAGGACCTGGTGCTAATGAGGATGCTGAAGGAAAGCCATTTGTTGGTCGTGCAGGCAAATTACTGGATAAAATGTTAGCAGCGATTCAATTAGACAGAACAAAAGTTTATATTTCAAATGTTGTAAATTATAGACCTCCAGCCAACAGGAAACCAACTGAAGTAGAGATTGAAAGGTATTTGCCCTATTTGAAAAATCATATCGAAATCATCAATCCAAAAATTTTATTATTGCTAGGAAGCACAGCTTTAAACGCATTAATTGGAAATGAATCAGTTATTTCTAAAGCTAGAGGCAAGTGGATTCAAAAAGAAATAGGTACAGTTAAACCTTGGATTATAGCTTCTTTTCACCCTGCATTTTTGATGCGTCAACCTGAACAAAAAAAATTAGCTTGGATAGATTTAAAAATGATTAGAGATAAATCTAAAATTTTAAAAATATAAAAATATTGTTTAAAATTAACAAAACGGCAGGCGTAGATGAAGTGGGTCGAGGATGTTTAGCTGGACCGGTGTTTGCCGCAGCAGTAATTCTTAAAAATAACATTAATACAAAGGATATTAAAGATTCAAAAAAAATCCCTTTTAAAAAAAGAATTTTACTCTCAAAATATATAAAAAAAAACTCTATTTATGCTTTAGGGTCAGCAAGCGTAGAAGAAATAAATAAAATAAATATTTTAAATGCTTCTCTTTTATCTATGCAGAGAGCTTTAAAAAAACTAAAACATAAGCCTGCCATAGCTTATATTGATGGGATTTTCGCACCAAAAAACGTAAATATGAAATTCAAAACTTTTATTAAGGGAGATGAAAAAATTACTTGTATTGCAGCGGCTTCAATTGTTGCAAAAGCCACGAGAGATTTGTTTATGATTAAATTGGCTAAAAAATATCCGAAATACTGCTGGAATAAAAATTTTGGATATGGAACGACCGACCATTTACGTAGATTAAAAAAATATGGAGTTACAAAATATCATAGAAAAAAATTTAAACCGATACACAAGATCTTGATGCGCTCTACACGTGAAACACAATAGGATTCATTTTCTCTTAATCAATGTTTGACTGATTTATAAATTTAGAGTCTAATTCAACGTAAAGTTGAATCTAGACATGACCAAATTTTTAAACAAAATTACAAATGGTAATTCATTAGAAATATTAAAAAAAATTCCTGATAAAACATTTGATTTAGTTTTCGCCGACCCACCTTACAATTTACAAATAGGAAAGAAGCTTAAAAGGCCAGACGATAGTAAAGTAAATGGCGTTAATGATAAGTGGGATCAATTTAAAAATTTTAACGACTACGATAACTTTTGTAAACTCTGGTTAACCGAAAGCAAAAGAGTTTTAAAAGATAACGGTTCCATTTGGGTGATCGGGACCTATCACAATATTTTTCGTTTAGGTTACCATATTCAAAATATGGGGTTTTGGATACTTAACGATGTTATATGGAGAAAAAACAATCCTATGCCAAACTTCAGAGGTACAAGATTTACTAATGCACACGAAACTTTAATTTGGGCTTCTAAAAATAAAAAATCAAAGTACACATTTAATTATCAATCTCTAAAATGTTTAAATGATGATTTGCAAATGCGATCTGATTGGACTCTGCCGATTTGTAACGGTAATGAAAGAATTAAAAAAAATGGAAAAAAAGTTCATTCTACACAAAAACCTGAATCTCTATTATATCGAATATTATTAGCATCGACAAATAAGGGTGATTTTGTATTTGACCCATTTCTTGGAACAGGAACAACTGCTGTAGTTGCAAAAAAATTGGGTAGAAACTATTTCGGAATTGAGCGTGAAAAAAAATACTTTAAAACAGCAAAACAAAGATTGGAAAAAACAATAAAAATGGAAGATCATTATCTTGATACTATCAAAAACAACAAATCTAAACCTCGAATACCTTTTGGCTCTTTAGTTGAGCTAGGAATTGTTAAACCTGGCATGAGTGTCTTTGATTATAAAAAAAAGGTAAATGCTAAAATTATGGCTGATGGAAGTATTAAATATCAAAATTCGGAAGGTTCAATACATAAAGTGGCTGCAAAAATAATTGGAGCAGAAAGCTGCAACGGATGGACCTACTGGCACTATAATAACAACGGTTCTATGTTACCTATAGATGACCTTCGACAAAGACTTATATCTAAAAGCACATAAATTTTTTAGTTATAAACCTTAGTTATTTTTTTAAAAATCTTTTTTGTAAACGAAGGTATAAATTCACTGTTTGGCCGGTCGATAAAATACCATGTAAATTTTTCTGGTTTATTTTTTATAAATTTATAAAATAAATTAATATCCATCTTAATGTTAGATATATTGTTCTTATAATTACATAAATAAGTCCATCCATTATTTTTTTTATTCCTTGTTGTTACTACTTTAGTTTCTGGAATATTAAAATTACTCAAAAAACCAAAATTTTTATTTTTAGTTAAAGCAATTTCTTTTTTTTGTTTTTTTAAATAACAGTAAATATTATATTTTTTTTCTTTTCCTTGACGTTTTTTATTAGCAAAAACTGAAGTTTTATTCTTAAAGAAATAACAATTGTTTTTTAAATTACAAATATTACACAGAGGATTGCTAGGTTTACAAATAATTGCCCCGAACTCCATTAGTGCTTCTGCTAAATCTCCATTTCTATTAGTATAAAATTGTTCGTTAATGATCCTTTTTATCTTTTTTTCATTTTTTTCTAAATTTGTATTAAAAAGCCTGGAAAAAACCCTCTTTATATTACCATCAAATGGAATATGAGATTGATTGTAAACAAACGCTAACAATGCTCTAGCTGTATATTCGCCAACTCCAGGTAATTTTTTAATTTCCTCGAACTTTTTTGGAAGTTTACCATTATATTTTTTAATTAAAATTTTTGCTGTCTTATGTAAATTTCGTGCTCTTCTGTAGTAACCTAGTCCTTCCCAAAGCTTTAGAACTCTTCTATAATTGGTGGCTGATAATGTTATTAAATCCGGAATATTTTTAACAAAATTTTTAAAATATGGAATTACAGTTTTAACTTGTGTTTGTTGAAGCATAAATTCACTTAATATTCTATAATACTGCTTTCTCTCAAATTTTTGACTTATTCGCCAAGGTAGTATGCGATTATTATTATCGTACCATGAAAGAATTTTTTTTGATAAATTGTTATTATTTATATGCATTACAAACGAAATAATAAAGAAAGCAAAACTTACGTTCAAGGGTTAAGGTCATTTGGCAATACCCTTCCACGCGGTATTAAACAAATATTAAAAAAGAATGGTTATAATTATTCTGAAATAATTAGCAAGTGGAATCTTTTAGTAGGAAAAGATATTTCTAATTGGTGCTATCCAAAATCAATTAAAATGTCGCGAGAAAATAAAAATGGTGCTTTAGTTATATTAGTAGAAAGAGGAAATGAAATAAATGTGGAATATTCAAAAAAAGAAATTATCAATAAAATCAATAGTTACTTTGGTTACCAATTGATTAGTGAAATAAGATTACAAACTTTTAGTCCAATAAACAAAAAAGAAAAAGAAAAAAATATTATAAGTAATTCACCAAAAAAATTTGAGAAAAAAATAAATGAAATAAAAAACAAAGATATAAGAGATTCTCTTTCACAACTTCTTAAAATAGCAAAAAATGATTAGATCTAATTTAAATATTAAAATATTTTTTTTAATTAAAATTATTTTATTTTTTACAATTTTATCTGTAAAATGTTACTCTGATAATTCAGAGAAAAATGATAGTTTGGTAGTCCTAGGATCGGATAAGGCAATAGTTAAAATTAAGGTTTTTTCATCTTTAACTTGTCCACATTGTGCAAATTTTCATATTAAAGTAGTTCCGGAAATTAAAAGAGAATATATTGATACAGGCAAAGTGCAGTTAATTTTTATCGATTTTCCTTTAGACCAAGTAGCCTTTAATGCTTCAAAAATATTACATTGTTTAGATAAAACACAACAAATAACATTTCTAGACATTATTTACGAAACACAGATGAAATGGACGAATGAGTCAAATATGGATGATATTAATAAAAATTTAAAAAAAATTGTTAAAAATTTGGGGATAAGTTCTGCTAAATTCGATAAATGTTTAATTGATGAGGTTATTAGTGATAAAATACTAAATGGTAGAATAGATGCAAGTCAGAAATATTCAATAAATTCTACTCCAACAATTGTGATTAACGAGAAAAAACTCGAAGGTTCTGTTAGTTTTAAAAATATAAAAAAAAAAATAGAAAAACTTATTTAGTACATGAAATTTAAAAAACTTGATTTAATTGGTTTTAAATCGTTTTTCGAAAAAACCACAATTATTATCGAAAAAGGCTTAACTGGAATAGTTGGTCCCAATGGCTGCGGAAAATCAAACATAGTAGAAGCTATGAGATGGTGTATGGGCGAAACTTCTGCCAAAAGCATGCGAGGATCTGGTATGGAAGATGTAATATTTTCGGGAACAGCTAACAAAACTGCAAAAAATATTGCTGAAGTTTCTTTGACTTTAGACAATTCTGATAAAGATGGACCACTTCAATTCAGAGAATTAGACATAATCAACGTAAAAAGAAGAATAGAAAAAGATAAAGGCTCGAGATATTTTATAAACGACAAAGAAATGAGAGCTAGAGATATACAAACTCTTTTTGCTGATTTATCAACGGGAGCTCACTCACCTTCAATGATAAGTCAAGGAAGAATTGGTGCTCTAGTAACGGCAAAACCGACAGATAGAAGGGCTGTTTTGGAAGAAGCCGCAGGAATTTCAGGCATTCATGTTAGAAGACATGAATCTGAATTAAGACTTAACTCAGCAGAAAATAATTTAAAGAAAGCAGATGAGCTAAGAAGACAGCAAGAAAAACAATTAGAAAATCTAAAAAAGCAGGCGGTCGAAGCTTATAAATACAAATCAATTTTAGAAGAAATAAAAAAAATTGAAGCTGGGCTTTATTACATAAAATTAATAGAAATTGAAAAAGAAATAGAATTAACAAAAGAAATTACTGATAAATCAGATGTTGAAATAGGTGGTATTACAATTGAAATCAACCACAAAAATAATTTAGTAGAAGAAGCCAATCAAAAACTAAAGCCTTTGAGAGATAAAAATATTGAAATATTATCAAAATTACAAAGACTTAATTTAGAATTTCAAAATTTAGAAGATGAAGAAAAAAGAACCAAAACCGATAAAGATCGACTTCTAAAATCTCAAAATACATTAGAAAAAGACACTGAAAGAGAAAAAAATATTATATTAGAATCTCAGTCAAATGAAAAAAGACTAGCCGAAGAAAAAAATGTTTTAATCGATACTGAAAGTAAATATTATGATTTAGAAAAGAAGACAGAAAATGATCTACAAGTAGTTACTGGAGAGTTGAAAAAAGAGCAAGATATACTGGAAGAAATTACTAAAAACTTAACTCTTAACAGACAAGAAAAAAATTTTATAAGCTATCTAAATAATATTAATCAAAGTTTAGAAAACGCTCAAAACCAACTTGATAATAATGAAAACCATAAAGCTCGAGATACAATCAATAATGTTGTTATTTCAATCAAAGATAAAACAAATACGTTAAAATCTACAGCTACTGAAAATAAAATAAATCAGATAACAGAACTCACAAATAAAATAAAACTCGTTCAAGAAAAATATGCTTCTGCTTTAAGTAAACATCAATCTATCAAAACAGATACTATAAAAAGGCAAGAAAGAATAAAAAATATAGATACTGAAATTCAAAATTGGAAGAATTTAAAATTTAATTCAGAAAAAATGTCTAAGGAGTTGGGAACAAGAATGGATAAAATAAAAGCTGAATTAGATAACATTTCTAAACTTCCTGAAATCATAGCGGTTAAAAAAGGCCAATTAATGCAAAATATATCTGACACTGAGAGCAAAAAACAAGAATTATCTGATGGTCTTTTTAGTGCTGAAGAAGGACATCAAAAAGTAAATAAAGAACTAAAGGCTTTTGAGCAGAAAATGATGTCGGCTAGAGAGAACAAAGCAAGATCTGGAGCAACATTAGAAGGACTTCAGAATAGAAAAAAGGACATAATTAACGCCTTAAAAAATAATTTAAATATTGATGAAAAAAATCTATTTGATAGTTCAGATTTAAAGAATACTGAAAATTTACCCAATGTTGTCGAACAAGAAGATAAATTAGACGCTAAAAAGAATGAAAGAGAACGACTTGGGGCAGTAAATTTAAGAGCCGATGAGGAAACTAAACAATACAAAATAACCATCAACAAAATGGAAGAAGATAGAGAAGATTTGGTTTCTGCAATATCAAAACTTCGAAGTAGCATAAATGAACTAAATCAAAAAGGTAGAGAAAGACTTTTGGATGCGTTCGAAAAAGTTAATAGGAAGTTTAATGATGTTTATACAAAGCTCTTTAATGGTGGAATAGCCAAATTAGAGTTAATCGAATCAGATGACCCTCTAGATGCTGGTCTAGAAATGCTAGCAAGCCCTCCGGGCAAAAGATTGCAATCAATTACATTATTATCAGGAGGTGAGCAGGCCTTAACGGCATTATCACTAATTTTTGCAGTTTTTTTAACTAACCCTTCCCCAATTTGTGTTTTGGATGAAGTTGATGCTCCACTAGATGATGCGAATGTAACAAGATTTTGTGCATTGTTAGATGAATTAACAAAAATTACCGAAACTAAATTTATTATAATAACACACCATGCTTTAACGATGTCTAAAATGGATAGATTATATGGCATAACAATGCCCGAGAAAGGAGTAAGTCAATTAGTTTCTGTAGATTTACAAAAAGCTGAAGAATTAGTTGCTTAAGTAATTAACTAAAATTGATGAAAAATCTTAAAGAAATATCAACTCGCTTAAAAATTGCAAAAAAAAATATTAGAAAACCTGAACAAAAAACAGTAGGCTCAAATGCCGCATCTTTGGGCAAAGCTTTGAAAATTAGCACCGAACTAGTTGCTTCTGTAGTTGTGGGAACAACAATAGGGTTTCTTTTGGATAATTGGTTTGATACTAAACCGTTGTTAATAATTTGTTTTTTTTTTATGGGTGTAGCTGCTGGCATATTAAATGTGTTCAGGTCAGCAAAAAAAATGCATAAAAAATTATTAAAATAAAGGAATTAAAAATGGTCCTAAATCCAATGCACCAATTTGAAATTTATAAAATAGGACCCGAAATAAATTTGGGCAACATAAATCTCTCTTTTACCAACGCAAGTCTTTTTATGACGATAAGTGCAATATTAATTTTATCATTACTGTTTTTGGGTACTAAAAAAAAATCATTAATACCTTCCAAAATACAATTGATAACTGAAATGAGTTACACTTTTGTTGCAAAAATGATAAATGACACCGCCGGTTCCAGTGCTAAGTCTTTTTTTCCATTCATATTTACTTTATTTATGTTTATTTTGTTTTGTAATATGGTTGGAATGTTACCGTATTCATTTACGGTAACTAGCCACATTATTGTTACGTTTATGCTAGCAGCAATAATTTTTATAGGAGTTACAATTATAGGATTTGTTAAACACGGTATTAAATACCTTGAACTTTTTGTTCCAAAAGGTGTTCCTATTATACTTTTACCTTTAATAATTATTATTGAAATTATATCTTATTTAGCTAGACCAGTTAGTTTATCGGTGCGATTATTTGCAAATATGATGGCTGGACACACCATGTTAAAAGTATTTGGTGGGTTTGTAATAAGTTTGGGATTGCTGGGTGGATGGGTGCCACTTGGTTTTGCTGTTGCACTAACAGGGCTTGAAATACTTGTTGCTTTTCTTCAGGCTTATGTTTTTGCAATTTTAACATGCATTTATTTAAACGATGCATTAAATTTACACCATTAACAAAGGAGGAAAAATGGAGTTAGAAGCAGCTAAGATGATAGGAGCAGGCCTTGCAGCAATTGCGTTAGCAGGAGCCGGGGTAGGCATTGGTCTTATTTTTGGAAATTATTTATCTGGTGCAATGAGAAATCCGTCAGCAGCCGCAAAACAGTTTCCAAACTTACTTTTAGGATTTGCTTTAGCAGAAGCTACGGGTTTATTTGGATTAGTGGTAGCATTAATAATTTTATTTGCATTTTAAAAAATAAAATTTAGCTATGAAAAATTCTAGCTTCGTTTTGGGTGCCGCGTGGATCATGCATGCAAATCGGGCTTTGGGAGCTGAGGTTGGAATGCCTCAGCTTAATACTGAATATTGGGCAGCACAAATATTTTGGTTAATATTAATTTTTGCCATTCTATATTTGATTATTTGGAAAATATTTTTACCAAGAATTACATATAGTATTGAAAATAGAAAATCAAGATTGGTAAATGATCTTGATGAAGTGCAGAAGCTTAAAGAAAACGCTGAAGAAAAACTTAATGAATACAATATAATAATTGAAACATCAAAAAAAGAAGCAAAAAAAATAATTGAAGATAGCAAAAAAAAACTTGATCGAGATATTGAAAGTAAAAAACAAAAATTTAATGATGAAATCAAAAAAGAGTTAGTGGCGACTGAAAAAGAAATAAAAGATTTAAAGAAATCTTCCATATCAAATATCAATCACATAGCAACAGAAACAACTACCGAAATAATAAAGCAAATAATTAACACCCGAGTTAACAAGAGTAGTGTTTCTGCTATTGTGAGCGACGTTACAAAAAGAGAAATGGAAAAACATATATGACAATAGATGCAACTTTTTGGGTCGCGATTTCTTTTTTTATTTTTTTTGGAATTTTAATTTATTTAAAAGTACCACAAAAAATAAATAACTTATTAACTGATGAAATTAATGAAATAAAAAAAGAATTAAATGAAGCGGAGAGATTAAAGTTTGAAGCAAAAAATTTATTAAGTAACTATGAAAATAAAATTGATAAATCAAAAAAAGAAACTCGAGAGATTATTAATTTAGCAAAAAAAGATAGCGAAAAAAATATTTTAGAAAAAACGAAAAAATTTCACCAGTTAATTGAAAATAAAAATAAATATGCTGAACAAAAAATTATTCAGATGAAAGAAAATGCCTTAAGGGACATTAAAAACATTTCAGTTAAAGTTAGCATGGAAGCAGTTGAGCATTTAATTAAAAATTCAATTGATAAAAACAAAATAGCAAAACTTTATATAAAGAGCCTAGAGCAAGCAAAAACTTCACTTAAACATCTTAAAGCTTAGAATTTGGTCCATGAATGTGTACCGTCACAAAAAGGTGGTCGGTCTGACATCTTGCACCCACAAAAATCAAGCTCTTCGCTTTCCATAGCCAAGAATTTAATGGATTTAAATTTTCCTTCTTTTTTATGGGTCCCATCACAAAAAGGTTGCTTTTGGGACAAGCCACAAGCACACCAAAAATAAGTTTTGCCTTTTTCAACTTTAATTTTATAAGGACCTTTTTGAGGTGTTGCGGGTTTATCCATAAAGTAACAATACTCTATATTTAAAAAAAAGGATATAAACAATTAAAAAATGGCAGTTTATACAAAATTATCTGAAAGCAAACTTAAAGAATTTTTTTCAAAATATAATTTAGGCAAACTTTTAAATTATAGTGAAATAAAAGAAGGTATAGAAAATACTAATTATTTTATTCAAACAGAAAAAGGTAAGTTTATTCTTACACTATACGAAAAAAGAGTTGAGGAAAAAGATTTACCTTTCTTTATAAGTTTAATGAAAAATCTTTTTGATAAAAAATTTCCATCTCCAGAACCTATAATAAATAAAAATGGCAATTACATATCCGAAATTTCAGAAAAAAAGGCTGCTGTTGTATCTTTTTTGGAGGGTAGAGCAAAAAAAATTTTAAATCCTAATGATTGTTATGAAGTTGGAATTAATACCGCAAAATTACATTTAATAACAAAAAACTTAACTGGCAAAAGAGAAAATAAACTTTCCATAAATTCTTGGAGACAAATTTATAATAATGTTAAAAAAGATTGCTCTAAAATTCATCTAAAATTACCAGAAGTAATTGAAAAAAATTTAGATATAATAGAAAAAAAATGGCCAAAAAATATTCCCTCTGGAATAATTCATGCAGATTTATTTTCGGATAATATTTTCTTTAAAGAAGATAAGGTTTCGGGAATTATTGATTATTATTTTTCTTGCTATGATTTTTATGCATTTGAGATAGCAATATGTCTGAACGCTCTGTGTTTTGAGGGAAAAAGTGAAAATTTGAGTTTTAATGTAACTAAGGCCAAAAAGTTTATTGATGGATATTCAATTATAAGAAAACTAACCGAAGATGAAAAAAAATCTCTGAAAATATTATGTCAAGGATCAGCAATAAGATTTTTACTTACAAGAGTTTTTGATTATTTAAATTTAATAGAAGGTGCTATAGTAAAAATTAAAGATCCAGTAGAATATTTAAAAAGATTAGAATTTCATGACAGCGTAAAAAATTACCAGGACTACTTTTTTTGATTATGGAGATTAAAATTTATACAGATGGTGCTTGCGTAGGCAATCCCGGTCCAGGAGGTTGGGCTGCTATAGTACTATTAGAAAATGAAAAGAAGGAACTATTTGGTGGAGAAAAATTAACAACTAATAATCGAATGGAATTAACTGCTGCAATTAAAGCTCTAGAATATTGTGCTAATCAAGAAGAAAAACAACCATCTTTAAAAAATGTAAGAATTTTTACAGATTCTACTTATGTAAAAGAAGGAATTACTGTTTGGATTAATAATTGGGAAAAAAATAATTGGAAAACCGCCGATAAAAAAAACGTAAAAAATGTTGATCTCTGGAAAAAACTTAAAGAGCTAATACAATCTGATCAGGTTGAGTGGAATTGGGTAAAAGGTCATTCGGAAAATCCTATGAATGATCTAGCTGACAAATTGGCAAAAAAAGCAACTCCCATTTAATTTAGTAATTATACTCTTTCCAAAATATAATTTTGGATTTTTTTTAAGTCTTGAGGTAATTTTTCATATTTTTCTTTTTTATCCAATATATTTTTTAAATTTTCTGGTAACTCAGGTTTTATACCTGTTTCCTTCATAACCACATCTGAAAATTTCGAAGGATGTGCTGTAGCTAAAATTACAGTATTCCCTTCTAAAGATATTTTATTAACTGCACCAATCGCAACGGCCGTATGAGGATCAATCAACATTTTTTGATTCTTGTATACTTCTTTTATAACTGATTTAGTTTCTTCTACAGATAAACTTTCAGAGCAAAAACTTTCTTTAATTTTTTTTAATTCCTCTTTTTCAAGCTTAAATTCCCCTATTTCACTAAGATCATTCATTAATTTTAACGTTTTATTTGAATCACAAGAACAAACATCAAAAACTAATCTCTCAAAATTGCTTGCAACCTGAATATCCATGCTTGGAGAAATTGTGTGCTCAACTTTTAAAGGTTTATAAATACCAGTGTTAACAGTTCTTTTTAAAATATCATTACTATTAGTTGCTATTATTAATTTATTAATAGGAAGCCCCATTTTTTTAGCTACATACCCCGCATAAATATCTCCAAAATTTCCTGTAGGAACAGAAAAGTTTATTTTTTCACTCCGTTTAGCAACTTTAAAATATGAAAAGAAATAATAAACAATTTGAACAACGATTCTTGACCAATTTATTGAATTAACTCCTGACATACTTATTGAACTACTAAAATCTTTATCAGAAAACATTGATTTAACAAATTTTTGACATTCGTCGAAATTACTAGCTAAAGCAATATTAAACACATTATTTGAATTAACAGTTGTCATAAACTTTCTTTGAATCTCAGATATTTTATTATCTGGATGTAAAACAAAAATTTTCATATTTTTTCTGTCTTTTATAGCACTTATAGCTGCTGCTCCAGTATCTCCGGAAGTTGCTACAACAACATTTATTTTTAAATTATTTTTTTCTAAAATTTTCTCATACATATTTCCAATAGCCTGCATGGCTATATCTTTAAATGCTAATGTAGGACCATGAAATAGTTCTAATAAATTTACTTTTCTAAGTTTTTTAATCACAACCACATCATTAACTCTAAAGTTTTTATAAGAATTTTTAACCAAATCTTTAATCTCTGTTTCGTTAAATTCGTCACTACAAAATTTTAAAATTATTTTCGTAGCCAGCTCATTGTAGGAAAGATTTCTAAGTTTTTCTAATTCTTGAGAAGTATATAAAGGAATTTTTTTAGGAACAAAAAGACCACCATCGGGTGCTAATCCTTTTAAAAAAACATCCTTAAACGAAAAAGTTTTTTGTGTATTTCTAGTGCTTATATATTCCATACCTTCTATTAATATAGAATTTTGATATTATCTAGGCAAAACCTATTACTATCCGA
>Ga0066383_10000237_pt1 | contig 19119 bp, 22 predicted proteins | sample Knorr_S23_td_Bot_FD_70950 | JGI IMG/M metagenome (GOLD analysis project Ga0066383, IMG submission 70950) | Marine microbial communities from Southern Atlantic Ocean transect - Knorr_S23_td_Bottom_ad_3770_LV_A | ecosystem: Environmental > Aquatic > Marine > Oceanic | place: Southern Atlantic...
GTATCCTAATGATTATCTATTGTACTCTATGTAAGAAAGAAATTCGATTAGATCCTAGAATCAGAAATGAGCATTGGTATCATAGAAAATGTGTTATGCAAGTTGATTTACTCATTTGATTAGAGAATTTCATCTAGGTTTTGAAGTTGGTTAATGGTAGTGTACTTTGTCATCCTTCATCTTATCTAGAGGCGTAGTAATTGTTCTATCTGAGCCTCTGCAATAATTTTTTCCTTTGTAATGTTTGTGAATTTTGATTTTAGCCATCTTGATACTATCTATTCCATAAGCTCCATGATGATCTGATACTTCTTCACTAACAATATGACAAGGTATAGAAACATTGCACCATTTACACATGATTTTCATTTTATCATCTTTCATGTTGTTTCTGTAAAAATTACAGACTTAAGCATATTGCAACTTAATCCCAATAAATACATGAAAGATAATGATAGTATTTTGACAATGACAAAAACTATTCTCATAAGAGACTAGATACTATACTTGATTACTCTAGGTTTCATGTTCATAGATAATAGAACAAGAACATAGAATCAAATCTATGTTTATAATTTAATTATAAAATTTCATAATTGAATGTTTGGCGTAATAATATCACAATGTGAAAATTGTCATAATATTTGCACTTGTAATCTGATTAAGAATTCAAAATTATGTCTTCAATGTAGACAACAGCATTAATTTCCTTTGAAATAGTCCTTTCCAGTACCTTTCATTTGGCAAAATTTACCAAATCTAGACACACGTTAGAATTGCAGAGTGGGGTAAATTGGAATTAAATTTCCTCTTTCCCTCTTTTGAAATACATGTTATGATATTTTCATAATATGAAACATTGTGAATCTTGTGAAGAATTTACAATTTATGAAGTTGAATACCCTGATGAGCCAACTAACTATCTTTGTGAATCCCCTATTGATGAAGAATCTAAAGGACTAAAGTTATGGAAAACAGGTAGTAAATCCATTAATCCTATTTTTCAGGAGAGTAAAAATTGAAACATCTGTTAGACTTTCCTGAAAATCTCATTTTGGATGTATCACAATCTGAAAAATTACTAAAGGACATGAAAATAATTTCTAAAAAAATAATGGAGGGTTTACCTAAACAAAAAGATGATGAGATAAAACAAATTATTTCTAATTACTATGGCGATTATTGGGATAAAGCTATTGCACTTAACTCCAAGAAAGACATGCACCATAGTGATAGTATTTGGACAATGACTAAAATCCTTAGATTAAGAGAGGAGATGTTACTTTTGATGGTTCAATGTTTCACGTTTCTGGATAATAGAACAAGAGAGAAAGCAGTAAAGAAGACAACTAAGAAAGTAGTAAAGAAAAAAAGTAATTCTAAATAATTATCGTCTTGACTACATGAAATGGATTATCGGCTTAAGAGATGAGAGTTATTGTAAAAAACTCCACATACCATACAATTTGTAACGAAATAGGAAATACTGTATTTTCAAATACTAAAGTTTTTTGAAATTGCAATGTGTACATGATTGCTATATGCTATTTTGATATTAAAAAAAGTGCTAACTGTGTTAATCGTCATACCATATCACCTGATGATATTTTTGCATCATCAGGTGTTGTAGATTCCACTAGTGTATTATTTTAGAAAATAAAAATAATTTCTCAAAAAATATATTCAAATTAAATAATTAAATCAACTTTCATTACCAATAGTTCTCATGGCTGCACATTGCTTGTTTCCTTTACTCCAACATTTACATGAACAAGAAACAGCTTTTCCACTTTCCAAGTCTTTAACGACTTTATGAAAAACTCCCCTTCTAATTTTTGATTCAATCGTTATTGTTTCATATCTATCAGGTTCTTTATCCGAGTTAACCATGTTAATTTAGCAGATATCACACTAAAAAAACTCACTCCACCATACATTTCGTCACGAACTAGGAAATACTGTATTTTAAAATCAGAGCAATTTCTCAAAAATCAGATTGATCAATTGCTAAATACAAGAAATTCGTAACAAATGCATGAAAACACACGATAGCCTATCGTGTTTTGAAATTGTTCATGCATTAATACTCAAAATTAATTACATTCATTTCATTTAAAATATTGATGTCTTTCATTACCTCTGAAATCAAGGATTTTTTAGATATTCAAAAATTAGGTTATGTTGCAACCGTTTCTCCAAATGGCAAACCTAACATTTCTCCAAAAGGCACTATTATCGCATGGTCTTCTAATCTTCTTGCTTTTGCAGATATTCGTTCCCCTGACACTATGATGAATTTACAAAATAATCCATTTGTAGAAATTAATGTAATTGATCCTCTATCTCGTAAAGGTTATCTATTTGCAGGAACTGCTAAAATAATTAAAAATACTCCATTATATGCTGAAATTCTTACTCGTTATAGAAATAATGGTGTTCAAAGTCCAATTAATTCTATTGTGATTGTTACTGTTTCATCTATTTCTGCAGTGACTTCTCCTCTTTATGATTTAGGTAAAACTGAAGATGAAATCAAATTAAAATGGAAAAAATATTTCAATAATTTATGATTTTTAGATTTATTCTGTTGATGATTTAATTTTCATTAATTCTTGTCTTGTTTTTTTATGTGCTTCTCTTTCTTCCTCTAACAATCCTTGAATTTGTTCTAGTTCTTTTTGTGTTATGTTGAGTTTTGATTTTAATGACCCCACAACTACACTTGCTGCTTCTATTATTCCGGCATTACTTTTTTCATTAGCATTATCTACTTTCATATCTTTTTTTTCTTTTGGAGTTAAGATACTTGTATCTTGAAAATTATCTTTTTTATCTAATTCTTGTTTGGCATTATATAATCTAGAACTTGCTTCATCTAATTCTTTCCCTACTTCGATTTGCTGTTTTCTTATTCCATGTAATGTTGATTGTCCTTTCACAATTTGCTCTTTCACCTCTTTGTGTTCTTTTATCATTTCATCTAATTCTTCTTTTATTTTTTTAAAATCTTTTTCAGTTTTATTAAATTCATTAATTGATTTTGTATCCTTAATTTGTTGTGCATTTTTGTTCTTTTCTCTTGTTTCTCTATACTCTCTTTGCACTATGTCTAGCTCCATCTTTTTTTGATTGAATTCTTTTTTTATTGACATTAAGTTACTGACTGTAGTGTCATATTCCTCTTTGACACTTTGAATTTTTTCTGTAATCGTTGTCATCTCTTCTTGTTTTGTTCTAAATTCATTTTGGAGACTTTCAACTCCTGTTTCTAATTCTTCTTCCAGAATAGATTCATTATTCTTTTCAATTTCTACTTTTTTCTTTTTACCAAAAAATCCCATTATTTCTCACTGTCATTACCCAAAAGATGAACCTTTCTTTATTGGCGTTTTATCCTATTTTTGATAAATTTTAGATAAAATCCAATACCTCCAATTAACATACCTCCAATCCATACAATTACGCTTATGCTTTTTGGAATAATTGCCTCTTGTGGTCCTACAATTAGTAATAATGCACCTAAAATTATTAGTGCAAATCCTCCACTGTTTTTACTTTTGTTATATTCCCCGTGAACCATGATTACAGATACTCTGAAAGTGTTTTAGCAACTTGTTTTCTTCCAATATCTGTGATGAATGGACCTATTTTTGGTCCTCTTGAAGTTCCAAGAATTATTTGATATAATATTTTAAAGAAATCTTTTGGTTGTACATCATTTGTTTTTGCAATTTGATATATTGTATTTTGAATATCTTCAGGTTCTTCTTCTGCTTGTAATGCTTTAACAAGTTTGTCTAGTGCTTTTTTAGATATGTCATCTAACTCTACTGCTATTTTTTCTTGTTCATCAAATTCATCAGAATAGTTTCCTGCGATCTCAATTAATTTTTCAACTTCTGTTTCTGGATTCTTTATTACTCCATAATCTATCAGTTTTTTCATCACTCTTTCATTTCTGTTTTCTTTGAAAATTTTTGTTAATTCAATTAACAGTCTATAATTGACATGAATGCTTGATTGTTTTGGTGGATTGAGTAAATTGACATATTCATACAGTCCTTTTAATTTAGTTAGTTTTGCTTGATTATCCACTTTGATTCTTCCAAAGTAAGTATCTTCAAGTTCATTGTACTCGTTCATCAATGATGGAATATCATCAAATCCTAATTCTCTGGCCCCCGTAATCCTTTTGTACAATAATAGTAAAATTGATTTTGCATTTCCAAACTCTAACCATTTTTGTGCTGTAATCACATTTCCTAATGATTTTGAAATCTTTCTTCCTCCTTTATCCAAAAACATTTCATATTTTACATGATGCGGATGTGGTACTTCTAAAATCTCATCTGATACCCAGTCATTTACTTTGACTGAATCCATGATGTCTTTTCCATACGCCTCAAATCTTATATCAAATGCAGACCATCGTGCTGCAAATTCTACTTTCCAGGCTAATTTTCCTAAATCTTTTGTAATGTCTGATTCTCCTTCATGACCACAACCTTTGATCATTTTTGAACCAATTTCTGTATCATGACATTTGTATTTCACTTTTTTTTCTGTAACAATGTACTCTGTAGCTTCTGCAGTATAGAGTCGATTACATTCTGCACATACTGGAAAATATGGTAAGTATTTTTGATACTTTTCTTGTCCTACTAATTCTGAAATCTTATCTCCAATTTTTACACTATTTTGCAATATTGTATGAATGTGATCTTTTAGTAATCCTTGTTTGTATGTGTCTATAGCTCTTCTAAATTCATATTTTATCCCAACTTTGTCTAATCCGTCTAAAAGAATACTGCTCATATGCATACCGTATGAATCATGACATCCATAAGGATCTGGAATTAATGACACTGGTTTTCCTAAATGTTCTTGTAATGAATCAGGTAATCCTTCTGGAATTTTTCTTAATCCATCTAAATCATCTGAATATGCAATTAATTCTGATTTGTATCCTAAATTCTCTAATGCTAATTTAACCCCGTATGCTCTTACTGCATCTCCTAAACTTCCAATATGTGGAATTCCTGATGCTCCCAAACCACTCTCTACTCTTATTAGATCTAAATTCCTTCCAAGTGTTTTTTCACGTTCAATTAATTCTGATGCTAATTTATCTATCCATGTTCCTTTACCTATGATTTTTTCTACTACCATCTCTTTTCACTAATTCAATATTTTCGACATGTATGGCCCATATAACGAATACCCTAATTTTTGATAATATTCTCTTGTACCTACTGCACTAATTACTAGTATTTTCTTTGCATCAAATTCTTCTTTAGATATCTTTTCAGCTTCTTTCATCAAATTTTTCCCTAATCCTGAATGTTGAATTTCATCTGTTTCTTTTTCTCCCAGTTTCAATGATTTTCCATACACGTGAATTTCTCTAACTATGCATGTGTCTTGATTAATTTCATCCCTGTGTGCTTCACTACTTGGTTTTCTTAATCTCAAAAATCCATAGATTGATTCATTTTCATCTTCATATGATAAGAAAACCTCTTTTCCTCCTGATGAGTCATAATCTATTCTGTTTAGTTTTACTTCCCCCCCACCTGTTTTCTTACCTGTTAATCCTACTTCTCTACATCTAATGCATTTACATGATAGTCCTTGTTTTGCTAGATTTTGATGTACAATTTGTCTCAAGTTTCCTGATTTTGGTCCTGCTATGATTTCTTTTGATGAAATCTCTCTCTGCACTCTCATAATTCTAACCCATTTTGGAACATTTCTTTTTGCTTCTGTTAATACTTTGATCATATCCTCATCTGAATATGGTATGTATTTCCCTTGTTTGTATTCTTCATACAGTGGTGTATTTTCAATTACCAATGATGGATAAATTTTCAACATATCTGGACGTAATTGTGAATCTGAAAATAATTTCTTAAAATCTGCAATGTCTTCTTCTGGTGTCATTGTAGGAAGTCCTGGCATCATATGTGCAACAATTTTATATCCTGAATCTTTTGAAATTTGAAATGATTCAACTACATCATTATAGTTGTGCCCTCTGTTGGTAATTTTGTATACTCTCTCTTGTAATGATTGGACCCCTATCTCTACTCTTGTAACTCCATAACTGAGCATCAAATCAACATGTTCTTTTTTACAATAATCTGGTTTTGTTTCAATTGTAAATCCTACATTTCTTATTGATGCATGTTCATTATTTGATTTAGCTTCTTCCAAATTTTTTGAATTAATTCCATTTTGTGCATCATAACATGATTTGATGAAATTTTCTTGATAATCTTTTGGCATAAATAGAAAAGTTCCTCCTACAATCACAATTTCCATTTTTGATGGGTCATGTCCAAATGCAATTAGTTTTTCAATTTTTGATGTAATCTGTAATTTAGGATCAAATTCATTTTCAATTGCATTTAGTGATGATGGCTCTTTTCCTGTATAACTATTTGGAGAATTAAATTCAATTCCTCCTGGACAATATGTGCATCTTCCATGTGGACATGCATATGGTTTTGGCATTAATGCTACTACTGATACTCCTGATGCTGTTTTAGCTGGTTTTCTTATCAGTACTTTTCGTAACTTGTCAAAATCTGAATTATTTGCCATTGATAAAATTTCATAATTCCTGGGAATACTTTCTAATGCATATTTTGTACAAATTTTTATTATTTCTTCTTTAACTTGTTTCTTACTTGGTTGATTTATTGTTAGAATATTTTGAGTGATCTCACTGCATGCTTTAGATAATACAGGATCTAATTTCTTCATGAATTTTTGGAACTGTTTAGACATAAATTCGTTGAATAATTTATCGTATGCTGATTTGGTGTGAATTTTTTTGTATAATTTTAAAATATCACTCTGATTTCTGTTTAGATTTTATCTCTGATGTACCGTCGCCTCTTTTTTGCTCTTTTCTATATTCAATTTTTAACCAAATTGGAGTGATGATGGTTGTTACTACTACCATGATTATAATTGTGGAATAAACTTCAGATGTAAGAATTCCAGCTGTTATTCCAACACCTGCTACAATTAACCCAACTTCCCCTCTTGAAACCATTCCAATCCCTACGCGCAATCCTTTTTGCTTGCTTTTTAAAAAATACATTGCAGGAAGACCACATCCAAATAGTTTTGTTGTAACTGCAACTACGACTATGACTGCACTTAATATCAAAATATTCAAATCAACTGCTCTTAGATCTACTTGTGCACCAATAATTGCAAAAAATAATGGTGCAAAAATTAACCCAATCTTTCCAACATAACTTTCTATTTTATCAAAGACTTTGCTTGTCGATAACGCCATTCCTACTGCAAATGCACCTACAATTGGTGACAACCCTATGGAGCCTGCAAGAGCTGCTGCCCCAAAGAACGCCGCAGTAGCTATTCCTTCAACACTTCCTTTTGCTTTCCATATTCTTGGTGTGATTATCTTTGGAATTACAACTACTGATACAATGAGCATTATTGCAAAGAATCCCAGTACTTGTAAAATTGTAATTACAACTTGAGTGATGTCTATATCAGCTACTCCTCCATCTGATCCTGCAATTGATGTTACTACTGATAAAACTGCAATTGCTAGAATATCATCTATAATTGCTGCACCTATGATGAGTCTAGCTTCTGGAGTTTTGAGTTTTCCAAATTCACTTAACACTTGAATTGAAATTGCAATACTTGTTGCTGTAAGTGCGGTTGCAATGAGCATTGATTGTAATGCATCAAATCCAAATAATTGGAAAACTGTGAGTCCTATAAAGAACGGGATAACTACCCCTAATGTACCAACTACGAACGCTGCTTTTCCACCTTTAAGAAATTCTTTTGGTGTCATTTCAAGCCCTGCCATGAATAAAATTACAATTGCTCCCATCTCTCCTAGTATTCTGATCTCATCATTGATCTGCAACAATTGTTTTCCATCAACTATTTGTAATCCCCCTAACGCAAATGGTCCGACAATCATACCTGCAATTAATTCTCCTAACACAATTGGAAGTTTTAGTCTGAGGAAAAGTTCTGCCATTAATTTAGCTGCAAAAAGAAGTATCCCTACTCCGATAATTGTTTCAATAAATTGTGCCTCTGACATATTTTCTCAATAACTGTTAAGAAATTTGCCCTATAAGGTGATGTTGGTTAAAAAATTATTTTATTATTGCTAACTTAAGCAATTTTTATTGAGTTTACAGAAACTCCTTTTTTAGAAACTACTTGTCCTATTTGTTGACTTGCAATATTATATTTTTTGAATATTGATATGATCTTTGTTGCTTGTGTTTTTGGAGCAATTATACAAAACCCTACACCCATGTTGAAAGTTTTGTACATTTCTTCTGCTTTTACTCCTTGTTCTTCTATTAATCCCATTATTGGTGGTATCTTTGGAAGTGAATCTATCTCATAACCTATGTTCTTGAGACGTAATAATTTTGTAAATGAGCCTCCTGTTATGTGGGCTAAACCATTTATCTTGCATTTTTGATTAACCTCAAGTACTGGATTTGTATAAATCTCTGTAGGTGTTAGTAATGCATCTCCTATGGTTCCAACTCCTTTAACTTTGTCTTTAACTGAATATTTTGTTAACAAAGCTTTTCTTGCAAGTGAATATCCGTTTGAATGAATTCCTGAACTATTTATACCAATAATCACATCACCTGTTTTAATTTTATTTCCTAAAACAATATCTTTTTTCTCTACTAACCCTACTACCATTCCTGCTAAATCAAATGCAAACCCTTTACCTTCTATTACATCTGGCATGATTGCAGTTTCTCCGCCTACAATTGGCATTGCCGATTTTTTTGCACCTGTAACTAGTCCTTCTACAATTTTTTTAAATATTGATACATCATTTTTGTTTGCTGCAATATAATCTACAAATGATATTGGTGTTGCACCAATACAAATTATATCGTTTACATTCATTGCAACACAATCAATTCCAATTGTATTGTATTTTTTCATCATATTTGCAATTACAACTTTGGTTCCTACACCATCTGTGTGTGTTGCTAACATTTTTCCTCCTGGAATTTCTACAATTCCTGCATAATGCCCAAACCCATGAGCTATCTTTGCCTTTTTCTGAAGTTTATGAGTTGATGCAATTAACTTTCCAATTGCCTTTTGGCTTTGTTTAATTTTTGAAATATCTACACCTGCTTTTTTGTATGTTAAAGCCATAGTTTGTTGCGCATTTATTATGAATAAAAGAATTTGCCTGTTACTTCGATCACATATACATTCCAGATGTTTCTCTTCTATGTTTTACATATTTTTGAGATAATTCACTGAATTCTGATTGAATTCTATCTTTTTCTTTTTGAAGTTCTGATGTATCAATTTCCATTTCATAGAATCTATTTATTGCTTCAATTAGGGTTGCAGCAGCTCCTGAATCTGGCTCTGTTTTGTTTGCTTTTGCCAATAATGTTAATCCTTGAATTGGTCTTACTAGGCATTCATTTAGTATGCCTCCTGGAATCCCTGTGATAAATCCTTGAGGAATTGCACTGATATCTTTCTCTGCCATTGTTCTAACAAAGTCTTCTTCTGCTGCACAATATGCTTTATTATCATGTTCAGTACTTGCAACTCCATCTAAAATTACAATTTCTTTAGATCCATTATCTTCTGCCCAATCTAAAATTGATGATGCTAATGAATACAATCCTTCCATTCGTAATGTTATTTCACAAATTATTGCACAAATTGTTCCTTCTGAATTTGAATAAAATCTAAAAGGATGACGTAATCTCCCTCTCATGAAAACTGTTGATGGTGGAAGATATTTTGATCTCATCACTGCTATCTCTGTCATTTTTAATTTTGTAATCATGTGATTGATTGCTAGAGGGCCTACCAGACCTGCCCCGACAAACCCTGCAAAAACTATTGGACTTTTTAATTTTATTTCTTTAATTGAAAATACTTCAGCTTCTGGAAATTCTTTTTGCACAGTTTGCCTCGATGTATTCTGTCTAATTACTTTTATGCATAAATAGATTTAACATCAATCTTCCTTTATCTGTAATTGTATAAATTACATTTGGCCCTACTGGTTCTTTTTTGATGAAGTTATAATTTACACATAGATGTAGGTAATTCAAAAATGATCTTTTCATTCTAATTTTCGATTTTGAATATAGCTGTGAAAATGTCATTGGATTTCCTTTGAGTTGATATAACAACTTTAACAAAGATAACGTGCTGAAATCTCTGGTTCTTGCTTTTACTGCATCTAAAACTTGTTCTTGTTTTTCTATGATAAAGTCTTCAAATTGTTCTGCTACTTCTAGTGGAACGTATGTTAGTCTTGCTTTCATTATACTGTATGGTACGGTACATTACCTTATTAGACTTTGACTTATCTGTTATTCATCCTTCTAAGTAGTTTTTTTACACCTAATTTTGTCATTTTTGAATTTTAGATTGTATAATTGAGGCTATATTTTCATATGTTGTTTTTTTTAGAACTTAGTTTGAATTGGTACATTTGTAAAAATATAGTGAATCATCTCCTTTAAACCCCTATTATATGAAATCACGGTGTGGAAGTCATACTAAGTTCTGTTCTATTGATAATTGGATTAGTGATGTTGTGTTTTGGTGGAAACTGGTTAGTTAGTGGTGGTGTTGCAATTGCAAAAAAATTTCGTATAAGTAATCTTGTAATTGGTATGACTATTGTTGCATATGGTACCTCCACCCCTGAACTTGCTGCAAGTATTGCAGCTGCTGGTGATCATAGTGCAATAATTTTGGGAAATATTGTTGGAAGTAATATTGCTAATGTTGGAATGGTTATCGGAGTTGCAGCAATTTTGGTTCCACTTGCAGTTCAAAAATCTATACTACGAAAAGAAATTCCAATAATGTTGGGTGTTTCTGTCTTACTTGTTTTAATTTCTATTGATGGTGAAATTTCTCAATATGATGGTGTTTTACTTCTTATTGGATTGGGGGTGTTTGCATTTTATACATTCAAAGACGCATTAAAACAAAGAGAGACAACTAAGGGTGATACTAATCCTGGCAAAAATAATGTTTATCTCAAATCTGCTGGGTTGATTGGAATTGGTGTTGTTGTATTGTATATTGGAGCTATCCTTACAGTTGATAATGCTGTTATTATTGCAGCTGAATTTGGTTTATCTGAAAAAATTATTGGATTAACTGTGATTGCAATCGGAACATCACTTCCAGAATTAATTACTTCCATTATTGCAATTCGTAAAGGACACACTGATATTGGAATTGGAACTATTATTGGAAGTAATATTTACAATATTTTAATGATAATGGGTGTTGGAGCAATTCTTGGAGGTGTTTTGATTACTTCTGATGTTTATGTGGATTATGCAATTATGATCATCTTTAGCCTTTCGTTGTTAATTGGTTTAAAAACTGGAATAATTAAAAGAACAATGGGAGTCATTTTGGTCACAGGCTATATCTTATACTTGATAACCACATTTTTGAAGTAATTTACGACTAGAATTTAACCTTAAATTGAATTAACTGAAATATTTTCTACTTTGATTGATGGAGTAATTGATGGCAATGATGCCCATTGAATTACTCTTCGTTGATCATTTCCAATATCTGAGACATTTTTTAACATGTTTGGAAGACTGTGAACTATTCTTACTGATTTTCCTGGACCTGTAATTTTTCCATTTTCAATAACTTGTATTCCGCTTCTGGCCGTACATGAAAAATCTCCTTTGATTGGGTTTACTGCATATGTATACCATAACCTGCCTACTAGTAATCCATGTTTTGTATCTTTGATCATATCTTCTTGAGAACTAGTTCCTGATTTGATTGTAAGATTATGTGGTGCGGAAATTGGAATCGGATTTGAACTTCTTCCCATTGGAGAACCCAATCGTGTTGCATTACCTGACAATTTTTTTCCTTCTTTGTAACTATCATATAGATTTGAAAAAGTATTTTTAAAAATCCCATCTTCTATTAATTTATTTTTTTTAGTTTTAACACCTTCATCATCTACTATCTTGGTTCCGACACCTTCTGATATGTGAGGATCATCTGTTAGACTAAAATTTTCTGTAGCTATTTTATTTTCGAAATCATTTGAAAAACAACTTTTCTTTTCTGACACTATTTTAAAACTAAAATTAGATGCTACCACAAATGATAATAACTCTCCAACTGAATATGGTTCAAAAATTATTGAATATGTATCTGAATTAATTTTTTGTGGGTTTATTGAAGCAACACACATCTTTTTTGCATCTGTTCCTATTTGTTCTGCAGAAAATTTTGCTAATGTTCTACCACTTGCGTGTCCAATTCCTGATACTGGTAATGTACTATGTTCTGATTCTGCATTTATAATTCCTGAAATATATGTGGATTCATCCTTGAAATTTAATCCATTAGAATTCATCAATTCAAAATTTTCGTATACTATATTCAATGAACCTGTTATCGTATCAATTTTTTTACCTTCTGCTGAATTAATCATATTTTGTGCGATATCCATTGAATTTGAGCCTGAAATATGCTTTAATTTTTTATCAAATGTTCCTTCTAACTGTGTTGACTCATTTTTGTATGGTAATCCTTTCCAAAATTCTCTTGGTCTGAGTTTTTGAGTTATTTTAAACCCTTTATTGATATCATCTACTATTTTTTCATAATTGGTTGTTTGCACTGATGCAATTTTTTTCTGATGGATTAACCTGATTCCATAATTTTGATCAAAATTCTGTTTAATCTCAACAATTTCTGAATCTGTAATCCTTACTGTTGTAATGTTTTTTTTAATCTTAACAATTTCACATTCATCTATTCCTATTTTATTTGCATGTGTAATTGCCTTTTCTAAGGCTGACAATTATTCTCCTCTTGGATTTTTATATCTAAATTTATTAATTTTAATTAATTCTGCATATGAACCAAATTGTGAATAATCTGTAATTTTATCTAATCCCTCTTCTACTTCATTTTCAGTTTCAAATTTTTTTAACATTTTATAATGTGTATTTCTTTCTGCTGGAATTCTTCCTATCTCTCGTACCATTCGTCTTATCTCTTTTGGTCTCAATAATTGTCCGTATTCTGAACCTGCGGATGTCGAGATACTTTCATTGATTAATGTGCCTCCAAAATCATTTGCTCCCCACATCAATAGTAATTGTGACATTTTTTGACCTTCTTTTACCCAAGACATTTGAATATTGTCTATTGAATTATTGAACATAATTCTTGCAATTGCATGTGTAAGTAAGACATCGTTTCCACTTCCTCCTTGTTGAATTCCTTCATGAAGTTGATGCTTGTACATGGGTGCTTCTGTATGAACAAAATTTAATGGAACAAACTCTGTAAACCCTCCTGTCTCTTTTTGAATTTCTCTTAATTTTACAATGTGATTAACTCTTTCTTCAAGTGTTTCAAGATGACCAAACATCATAGTCGATGTTGTATTAATTCCAATTTTATGAGCTCCTTTAATGACTTGTTCCCATTGTTTTACAGTAATTCTACCTGGAGAAATTTTGTCTCTTAATTTTTGGTCTAATATTTCTGCAGATGTTCCTGGAAGTGTATTTACTCCTGCTTCTTTCATTCTTTTTAGAAATTCTTCAATTGAAATATTTGATCTAGTGGCTCCGTAAAGAATTTCTTCAGGTGAAAACCCATGTATGTGAATATCTGGTATTTCTTTTTTAATTTCTATACAAATTTTTTCATACAAATCCCCTTCCATATCTGGAGGTAATCCTGCTTGAATGCAAACTTCTGTTGCTCCTAAACTATGAGCCTCTTTTGCTCTACGTACAATTTCTTCTATTGGTAGAAAATAACCTTCTTCTTCTCTAAAATCTCTACTAAATGCACAAAAACCACATTGCTTTATGCATACATTTGTAAAATTGATGTTTCTATTGACAACATACGATACAATATTTCCGACTCTTCTTTTTCGTAATTCATCTGCTACAAGTCCAACTAAATGAAAATCAATTCCTTTTGTTTTGTATAATGTTACTCCGTCTTTAGCTGATATTTCTTTTTCAGATAAAGCATTGTTTAAAATTTCAGATACTATTGGGTCTGCATTTCTAAACAGTGAATCGATGTTGATTGTCATTTCCAATATTCCTCTTTTACGTATCCCTCTTCATTTTCAATAACTGCTATTTTATTTCTTAGTTCTTTATTAATAAACGAAAAGAATTCTGGGTATACTGGAAATCTACATTTTAAATTAAATCCTGATTTTTTTGAATTTTCATCTACTTTGTTTATTTCTGGCCAAGAAAATTCTGGATTTACAAAATCGGGTGTTAATGGTGATATTCCTCCCCAATCATTGATTCCTACTTGTAAGAAATTTTGATATGATTTTGGAGATAGATTTGGTGGAATTTGGATATTCATTTGTGGCATTATGATTCTTGATAATGCTACAATTTTCATAAAATATTCCTCATTAGCTGACGGTGTATCTTTCATAATTGTATCTGGTTTTGGTTGAAAATTTTGTAAAATCACTTCTTGAATATTCCCATATTTTTCATGTAGTTGTTTTATTGCTAATATTGAATCTATAATTTCTTCAATGGTTTCTCCAATTCCTATAAGAATACCTGTGGTCATGGGTATTTTCAATTTACCTGAATTTTCTAAAATTTTTAATCTAGTTTGTGGCTTTTTACTTGCAGCCAAATAATGCGGCATTCCTTTTTTTGTTAATCTCTCACTAACATTTTCAAGCATAATTCCCATTGACACATTTGTTTTTCTGAGCTCTTTCATTTCACCAAAATTCAAATTTCCTGCATTTGTATGTGGGAATAATCCTAATTCTAATGCAGTTTCTGATGAATGTATTAGATACTCTGCTGTTGATTTGAATCCATTTTCTTTAAGCCAGTTACGAGCTTCTGGATATTTTTGTTCTGGTTGTTCACCTGTTACAAAAAGTGCTTCTACGCATTTGTATTTTTTTGCCAATTGCAATAATTCTTTAATTTGTTGTTTTGACATTAAGGATATTTTTTCTTCTCCTGGTTCTGCTTTGTATGTACAGTATGAACATGTATCTTTACATAGATTAACAATATTGAAAAATGCTTTTTTTGAAAATGTAACTGTATTTTTTTTATTTTTAATTCTTAAATTTTGTGCAGCTAAAAAAAGATCATTTGTATCTTTTTTTGAATTTTCATAAATATCTATAATTTCTTGACGAGTAATTGATTTATTTTCTAAGACATTGTTTAAAATCTCAGATTCTAATATTAAATTAGTCATCAGAAGAATTTTTTAGTAGATGTATTTATGCTTGTATCTATTTTTTTTAATTTGGTCTTTCTTGAAGGATAATTGTGATATTTGTTGTTCTATTGTCTCTTAGAATTTCTAAAACCATTTCATCTCCAACTGTTTTATCTCTTTGAAGATGTATCAAAATATCGCCTATTTTTCGAACATCAATCCCATCCACTGATATGATTATATCTCCTCCAATTGAATACTCTCTACCTTCAACTTGTATTGTTTTGTTTGATCCAATCAGTCCTGCATTTGATGCTGGACTATCTTCTACTACTGTAATAATTAAAAATCCTAATGAATCTTTTAGTCCTAATACATTTGCAGTATCTGGGTCAATATCTCTACCCGAAATTCCAATCCATGGGTGTTTGTATTCTCCTTCACTGATCAAAGTTGGTACAATTTTTGCAACTGTCTGTGACGGTATGGCAAACCCTACCCCTGTGAATTCCCCTGTGGTTGATTGTATTGCAGTGTTTATCCCCACAACTTCTCCTCGCATATTCAATAATGGCCCTCCTGAATTTCCTGGATTGATAGCTGCATCTGTTTGAATTACATCTGGTATGGAAAATCCTGAATCTGATGGAAGTAATCTTCCCATTTGACTGATAATTCCTGATGTCATAGAACCTGATAATCCAAATGGATTCCCAATTGCAGTAATTGACTCTCCTACTTTGAGATTAGATGAATCTCCAAGTGATAATGGATGTAATAATTTTAAATCTGCATTAACTTTGATTACTCCAATATCTGTAGACTCATCTATTCCTATAATTTCTGCAATATATGATCTACCGTCTAAAAATGTAACAATTGTTTTTGTGGCATCATCTATTACATGTGCATTTGTAATTATGTGTCCTTTCTTATCAAATACAAAACCTGAACCCACTCCGCCTACATCATTTTCTGTTTGATTTTTTTGAATATTGACTCTGACAACTCCTGGTTCAGCTTTTTCAAAAATCTCAATTAATGATAATGTTTTTGATTCTGCTAAAATTGTATTATTGATTTCATCAATTTGAATTTGCATCTGTATTGCTGTTTCATCTGATTCTATTGGTAAGATGAATAATATTGTAAATATCACAATTGCAGTGATACTTCCTATCGTTGCACCTACAAATATGCCTGACTTATCCAATAGATAGATTATTTCTTATTTCTATCTAAAAGTATTACTACAATCACTATATGCTAAGTGAACTTTGTGTATGATCTCTCATTGAATAACTCCTACCTCTCCATGATACTGATGATGAACATCTAGCTTGAATCAAACCTGTAAGGAATCCTAAAGTTACTACTAGTCCACCTAACGGTGCAAATAATGCATGAATAATTTTTAGTTTTAATCCCATTTTTACTTCAATTATTGCTCCTGTGTAGATTAATGCTGATGCAATTCCTGCTGAAGCATATAGTATTTTTGTTGACATTAATTCCATTGGTAAAATATTTGCAATTACAAATACTGGAAATGGAATAAATAGTAAAAATAATACTGCAAAAAAACTTCCAACAGCAATTTTTTCACTTTGCAAATATAGTGGAACCATTAATCTTTTTAATGCGTGCCATAACGTGCTTGCATCTCTTGCCCAAACTGCATCTATGAGATCATCTCCTCTGACAAGTCTCATTTTATGTCCTGATTCTTTGACTTTTCTACCTAGTGCACCGTCTTCAATAATTTCATGTTTGACTCCTTCATGCATTCCAACTTGCTCGTATGTTTTTTTTGTAATGATGAAAAAACTCCCAAAAAAGTACGCTGCTTTTTTCTTTGGATCGTTGACATTTATTGCTGAAAATCTTGTATGCAAAAATGTTGATATCATTGGTAGTGTTACTTTGGTCAAAAAGTCAAATGTAAGTAATCTTGGGATTGCTGATAATGCATCTAATTGTAAACTAAGTAGATGTGATACTGATAATGAAATAACTTGCTTTGCATGTTTTGTGTCTGCATCTGTAAATAGAAGTAATTCCCCCGTTGCTTGTCTATATCCTTCCATACATGCCCAATTCTTTCCCATCCATCCTTCTGGTTTTGAATTTGCTGAAACATGTATGATTTTAGAATTTTTCTTTGAATAATTTGCAATAATTTCACCTGTTGAATCCTCTGATGAATCATCAATTACTATAATTTCATAATTTTTGTAATCTTGATCAATTAGTGAATCTAGACATTTTGCTAGATATTTTTCCTCATTTCTTGCAGGAAGAATAATTGAAACTTTGGGTGTTGAATAATTTGTATTTTCAAATTTATCTAAGTATGGTGTAAATGTGAATGTCTTAATCATTGATTTGATTAGATATATCCATGCACCACAAATTCCAATTAAAATTGCTGCAACTATGTAGATAATTATATCTGTAATTAATTCCATGATTTTATTTCTCTACTTCTTCTTTGATACTTTTCATTGCTTGTTCTGTTCCACTTTTAATGTGACTTTTAATTATTGCAGTAAACATATTCATCATTCCTGATAATTTAATGTCCCATGATGTTTCTAGGATAACACTATTCTTTTTAGGAGTTAATGTAATAATTTTTGTTCCATCTAGTATTCCCTTTGTGAATCTTGCATTGATTTCTTTTTTGGGTTTTAGTTGAATTTCTTGTAAACATTTTTGATCTCTAAATGCTATTGTAATTTCTCTTTTGATAATGTCCCCTTCTTTTGATAATGTTTTAACTTCTTTTGTGCCTTTCCAAAACTTTGGTTCATTATCTATATCTGCAATAATTTCCCATACCTTCTCTACTGTGGCATTAATCTCTGTTTGAACTACAATTGTTGCCATCTTTAGTTGAATTAATTTTGCATCAAATATATTAGATTCCCCCCGCTATGGAAACAGACTGTGATGGGCCAATGCCTAAAATCCAGAACATTAACTCCGGTTCTAATGGCCTTGACCATTCTTCCGTCACAGTCCCTTAAAATTTAAAAGAACATCCAATTAACTTGCTATATGCCCAAAATTGAAACTTTTGACGCTGGAACATTTTGGAAAAATGCCTATGCTCATCAACGTGGTAAATTATTAAAAAAAGTCAGCGTTCCTGATGATCAAATTATTGAACTGGTTAACAAAAAATACATGGAATTACCAGCCGCTTTAAAATATGAAATTGAAACTAGTGGAATCACAAAAAAGGAATTACAATAATGCAAATTCATTTTAAACCGAAAAATTCAGATATGCTATGACCACTGTTTCATATGATGATTTTGCAAAACTGGATCTTAAAGTTGCAAAAATTATTGCAACTGAACCCATTGAAGGTAAATCTAGAATTATCAAAGGTCGAATTGATTTAGGTGGGGATGATCAAAGAGATGTTATCATTGGAGGGGCTCAATATTTTCAACCTGAAGATATTGTTGGAAAAATTGTAATTGTTCTTGCAAACTTAGAGCCAAAAACTATGGCAGGAGTTGAATCCAATGCAATGCTTTTAGCTGCAGATGTTGATGATAAACCATATTGGCTAACTGTCAATGAAGATATTGCTTTGGGAAGTCCTATCAAATAATTTGATTTTTTAAAAATAAATTATCCTATCTAATTAATCGTATACCATTAATTCTTTTTCTTCTAATAATGCATGGACATTATTTACAGATCTATACACTTCAGTTTCAAGTTTAGCACCAACACAAACCAACTTCCCTGATGCAAAAATCAAAATGACTGTTTTTGGATCAAGCATTCTGTGAATCAATCCTGGGAATTGTTCTGGTTCGTACATGCTTCTTG
>Ga0066383_10000241_pt1 | contig 19022 bp, 18 predicted proteins | sample Knorr_S23_td_Bot_FD_70950 | JGI IMG/M metagenome (GOLD analysis project Ga0066383, IMG submission 70950) | Marine microbial communities from Southern Atlantic Ocean transect - Knorr_S23_td_Bottom_ad_3770_LV_A | ecosystem: Environmental > Aquatic > Marine > Oceanic | place: Southern Atlantic...
TGCAAACCGTGACCGTGCGAGCCACCGACAACGACGGAGCGACCAGCGAAGCCAGCGTGAGCGTGGCCGTGTACGGCGATGCACCGGTGCCGGTGGACGGCCTGCGGCTGTGGCTTGATGGGAGCAGCGTGACGCAGGAGGGCGGCAAAGTGAGTGCTTGGGCGGATCGCACGCCGTTCGGCCACGACGTGAGCCAGGCGGACGAAGATTTGCAACCGACGCTTGCCGCCGACTTGCTCAACGGCCAAGCCGCCGTGCTGTTCGACGGCGAGAACGACGTGTTAGCGCGCGCGGCCGTGGCAGGTGAAGCGCTTCTTTCACCCGACGCCGTGAGCGTGTACGCCGTCGTGCGGCAGAAATGGCAGAGCGCGGTGAACACACTTTTGGCGTGGGAGGCGCCGAACTACAAAAATCACCTGGCGCTGCTGATGAGTTACAACAACCAGTTTCTGGTCGACCACGGCAACGTCTCGGAAGGGGGCCGTGTCAGCGCCGCGCAACCGGAAGGATGGGACGACGCATGGCACGTGCTGGAGTTTACGAGAGAGGGGAACACAGCGACAGTGAACGTTGACAGTGATGCGCTTGAACTGGGCGAGTTCGGTGGCGCGCTGAAGGTGGACGTGTCCGGCACGTTGCTGGTGGGTGAGGCGGCGACGCTGGCCTTTGGCGGCGAGATTGCCGAGGTACTCATCTACAACCGCGCGCTTGGCGTCGGCGAGCGCGAATCCGTGAGCCAGTACCTCGGAGTGAAGTACGGCTTCATCGAGGACGTGACACCGGTCGACCCGGATGCGCCCACGCTCAGTGCGGTTCAGTTGGCGGCCGATGACAAGTTCCGCTTCCTCGTCACCGGCGACAAGGGCGGCAAGGTGGTGCTGCAGTTCTCGGAGAACCTCGACAAGTGGACCGACCTGCAAACCTACACCAACGAGAGCGGCCAGTTGTGGATCAACATCAATCGTGGCGGGGACGTGGGTCGCCTATTCTTCCGCGTCCGTGCTGAGTGACGGATTAGTTTGTCCTGAACTATGGAACGTGCGCCCTTTAGGGTTGCACACCGCCAGTTTGGCCTCATTCTTTCCGCATGGTTTGGGTCGGAATAATTTATGGCGCCGCCTTGGTGGTAACCGGGCTGTTTGGCTATTTCAAATCGGACGGAGTCAGTGTTACCGCGCTGATCCCGGCGTTCCTTGGGACGCCGGTTCTTGTTCTTTCGTTGTTAAGCAGAAATCCCAAATTCCTGAAAATAGGAATGCACATCAATGTGCTCATCGCCCTGATGGGATTCATAGCCACGGCAAAAAACACCATTGGTTTGATCTCCGGCAACGACTTTGAAAACCCATTGGCGGGCTATTCCAAATCCATAACCTGCATTTTAAGTCTTATCTTTATCATTCTCGCTGTGAACAGCTTCATACAGGCCCGAAAAACCAAGTCGTTGAAGAATGAATCTTCAGGGTGAGAACAAATTTTCCCATCTGATTCACTGGGCAGGCATTCGTAGATTGATTGGGTTCACCCTGATCGAGCTCTTGGTGGTGATCGCGATCATCGCTATCCTGGCCGGCCTGTTGCTTCCCGCCCTGGCCAAGGCCAAGGAACAGGCCAAGGCGGTGCGTTGCACCAGCAACATGAAGCAGGCTGGCTTGGCCTTGGGTATGTACTTCGGTGATTTTGAGGATGAGTTTCCCCCGAAGGTGCTGCCGAATGGAACCTCGCGGACGACGACCGGTTGGCTTGGCAAACCGGGCCGATTGCCCAACGGAAAGCCGCATCCGGGTTACGGGCACCTGACTGCCGATGAGCGTTACCTGAACCAGTACCTGGGTGATTACAAGAAGGGTTCGACGGAAGTTGCGGTGGCGCATTGCCCGAGCGACCGGGCTGCCAACCGGCAGGTCATGTACACGCTTCCAATGATGAAAAACCAGTCGCTCTACGACCACATGGGTTCATCCTACCAGTCGAACACGCATCCCGACTACAACACGGTCGTCAAAAAGAACAACACGACCTGTATCCGGCTGGGCGATGTGAGGGATGTCAGTCGTTTTGTGGTCTTGTCCGAGGGCGGGGCCAACGTCGCAGGCTGGGGGTACCGGATGGACAAGGCTTCGTTCAGCGGCTTCGACTGGCATTGGTCCAGGGAAAACAAGTGGGTTGCTCTTTTTCCGGATTTACACGTCGCACCCATTTTGATTTCGAAGCCGATCCTGGGACCAGATTACACCTTCGATCGGTCTAAGTGATTCATTTGTTGCGCCTCCAAAGCAGCGGCAAAGAGGCGGCCAGCAGGCCGCAGGCAAACATAATGGAAAGACAAATCGCCGGAGCTGTGAAGGGACCGGCGACCAATAATATCATCAATCCCTCCGGATCAAAAAAGTCGCCGGAGTCCTGCAAGTCCATGATGTATGCGTGCACAAAATCTCCCGTGATAAAGCCCATTAGAAACGGAAGCAGTAGGCTTTTTCCCTTGATCTTAGGTTCAGTGCTCAAACTTGAGGCTCCCAGCCGGGTCGGTACTCACGCGCCCACAGCTTGGCCGCGGCCGGGTTGTCGACGATGCTGCGCTTGGCCGGGTCGAAGTCCACCGTGCTGCCCGAGCGCCAGGCCATGTTGGCCAAGTGGCAGAGCAGGGTGCTGACCTGCCCGTCGCCGATTTCCGCGTTAAGTTTCTCGCCGTTGCGAATGGCGTTCACGAAGTTGGTGAAGTGCAAAATGTCGCCGGCAGGTTGGCTCTTGGTTTCCACTTCCTTTCCGGCGAGGTCGTGGATGATGTACTTGTTCCCGGTGGTCATGGTGAGGGTGCCGTTGTCCCCATAAAAAACCACAAACGGCAGCGCCTCGTGCTTGCGCCGGAGGCAACTGCTCTGGTCCCAAATAGCGGTGCAGTTGCCGAAATCGAACAGCGCCGTGCCGGTGTCGGGGGATTCCTGGTCGTCGTCGAAGTGGTAGCGTCCGCCGCCGTAGGTGACGCGCTGCGGCAGATCGACGCCGAGTCCCCAGCGGGCGAGGTCAAGCGCGTGCACGCCGTTGTTGGCCATCTCGCCGCCGCCGTAGTGCCAGTGCCAATGCCAGTTGTACGGGATGAGGTTGTCCTTGTACGGGCGTTCCGGTGCAGGCCCTTGCCACAGGTCGTAATTGAGATGCTTGGGCACGGGCGCCGGTTTGCCCTTGCCGATGGAGCCCCGGCCGCTTGTGTAGAAACTTCGCGAAGCGAGCACCCGCCCGATGACGCCCTCGTGCATCCGTTGTACCGCCTCGATGATGAGCGGGTAGCTGCGTCTCTGGTTGCCCATCTGCACGAGGCGCTTGTGCTTGCGCGCGGCGGCGACCATTAACCCCGCCTCGGCGGCGTTGTGGCTGCCGGGTTTCTCGACGTAAACATGCTTGCCGGCCTGGCAGCCGAGAATGGTCGCCGGCGCGTGCCAGAAATTCGGCGCGGCGATGGAGATGGCGTCGAGGTGCGGATCGTCGAGCATGCGTCGCAGATCGGTGATGCCCCGGCACGCCGCCTCCTGGCTCTTGGTGACGACCGACAGGCCGTTGGCGGTGCGGTTGTCATCGACGTCGCAAACGTAGGCCACCTCGACGTCGGAGAGTTTCAGGTAATTCTTGACGTGTGCCATGCCGCGGCCAAGGCCCATCACGCCGACTCGCAGCTTGTTGGCGGCCTTGTTGGCGGCGTGGAGCGAGTGGCGCTTGGCCAAGGCGGCGGCGGTGACTCCAGCGGCGGAGTGTTGCAGGAAACGGCGACGGTTGAGGAAGGTGTTTTTCATTTTTTTCGATAAAATAAGTCGGTTGAACCTTGGCCAACCGTGCCACAGCCCTCCCCGCTTGGCCAAGCGATTCGGCTTGTTTTTTTTGTTGACCTGCCTTGGGAATGCCCGAACACTCCCTGTACCAACCGACCTTTAGTCTAATGAAAACAACCTGTTTTTTCACCCGCTGTATGAGTGCCTCGGCTGCCGTTGCATTCTTTTTCACCCTGATTCACTCCCCCTTGGCCAAGGTGCTGGACGACTTTAACGACAACAAGGTCACCGGCTGGGAGAAGTTCGACTTTGGCAGTGGTAACGGCTTCTTCGAGGAGGAGGACGGGGAGTTTACGATTGGCATGCACCAGCCAACCGGCCAGCCGTTTTTCGTGGCAGCCACCTACGCCGGGGAGAAGTTCACGATCGAGGACGGTGTCACGCTGGAGTTTCGAGTGGACTTGATCGAGGCCAACCAGGCGGAGGCCTATGCGGTGGTTGGTTTCATCCCCAGCGATACGCCGGTGAGCAAGCTCAGCGGATACAGCCTGGCCAAGGACTCGAATGACGTGCTGTTGGCCAAGGGATTGAACAAATATTTTTATGACATCACCGAAGGGGACTGGATTGATACCCCGGATAACATCACCCTGAGTATTATGATGACCGGCAGGGGGAACAGCGTCGAGATAACCACACGCGTTTTTGACATTGAGAACAACAACGCGCTGTTGTTCGAGAAAACAGTCACAGACACACCCGAGGCGGATGCCCTTGATACCGGCGACGACAGCCCCGCCACAAGTTTCATCGGCAAGACCGGAAACTTCGTGTTGTTGCTCTACCACAACGACGGCACCGGCGCGTTGCCGGCTTCCTCGATCACGCTCGATAACGCGAAGGTGTACCAGTACGAGAGCGTCATGATTGATGACTTCAACGACAACAAGGTCACCGGCTGGGAGAAGTTCGACTTTGGCAGTGGGAATGGCTTCTTTGAAGAAGAGGACGGGCAGTTTACGATCGGCATGCACCAGCCACCCGGCCAGCCGTTTTTCGTGGCAGCCACTTACGGGGCGAAGACGTTCACCATTGAGGACGGTGTCACCATCGAGTTCAGCGCGGACCTGATCGTGGCCAACCAGGCGGAGGCCTATCTCGTGGTTAGTTTCATCCCCAACGATTCACCGGTGAGCAAGCTCAGCGGATACAGCCTGGCCAAGGACTCGAACGACGTGCTTCTGGCCAAGGGACTGAACAAATACTTTTATGACATCACCGAGGGGGACTGGATCGAGTACCCGGACAACATCCGCCTAGTGTTGACCATGACCGGGTCAGGCACCTCGGTTGACGTGACCACCAAAGTGCTGGATCTCGAGAATAACCAGGCGGTTTTATTTGAAAAAACCATCACCGACACGGTAGAGGCGGATGTTCTCGACACGGGTGACGATTCCCCGGCCGCCAGTTTCATCGACCGCCCCGGAAAGTTTGTCCTGCTGCTCTACCACAACGACGACTCCGGGGTGTTGCCCGCCTCCTCTGTGACGATTGACAACGCCCATGCGTCCGTTTCCGGCGCTGGAGATAAAAACCAGCTGCCGGTCATTTCCGAGGTCGTCCCGGTCACGAACAGTCCGTTTTTGCCAGTCTCGACCAAGATCACGTTTGTCGTGAGCGATGATCAGGCGATCGAGCCCGGTGGCATCAGCATCACGTTGAACGGCACAAAATACACCACGGCCAACGGTCTGGCGGTCGCGGGCACGGACAAGGCGCGCGAGGTTTCACTAGGCGGCCTGAAGGCGAACGTGAATTATCACGCCGTCCTGGCTGCTGCTGATTCCGAGGGCGAGAGCGACATGCGCGACCTGTACTTTGACACGTTCAGCGAGGATGCCTTTGTGATCGAGTCCGAGGATTACAACTTCGACTACGGCGAGTTCATCCAGAACCCGGTGGTGATCTCCGAACTGGACGAGGATGGGGAGATCAACTGGAGCGAAAATTCATACATCGCAATGGAGGGGAACCTCTTGATTGACTACTTCGACAATGACGTGGGACTGAACCCGGCAACACACCGGTATCGCCCCTATGACGGTGTCACCACGGCGCCGGCGCTGGATATGGAGCGGGCCAAGTACGCCGAGGCGGGCGGCGGAACCAAGGGCGTTTTCGACTTTGCGCTGTACGAGCTTGAAGATGGCGAGTGGGTCAACTACACGCGCAACTTCCCGAAGGGAGACTATCTCGTTTATCTGCGGCAGGCCCTGTTCACCCTTACCGAGTCCATCGCCACAATGGAACTCGTGACCGGTGACACGGCTGAAGAAGACCAGACCACGGATCCGTTGGGCACATTCATCGGCTCGGAATCCGGCGTGGATTTTCGAAATGTCCCGCTGACAAATGAAGATGGGAGCGAGCCGGTTATCCTGAAGTTGAGCGGCAAAACCACCCTCCGCGTCACCCAGCGCATGACCGATCCAGAGGACATTTACTGGAAACAAAACTACCTCGTGTTCATCAAATACGTGAAGCCTGTACAGCCGACGCTGGCGTTGCAGGTCAGCTCCGCCGTGAACGGCCCGTACAAGACCGACGGTGGTGCCGCCATAGACGAGGCCAGCCGCACGATCACGCTTGGCCAGGCGGGCACAACCCAGTTTTACCGGTTAAGCGGCTCCGCAGTGAACATCAAGAGCATTCAGGTGGCCAACGGCCAGGTGACGCTCAAGTACGAGTGACCCTGGCCATACGCCTGGCCGATGAGATTAAAAAAGGGAGCCGGAAACGGCTCCCTTTTTGTTTTGTCTTTCGACAAACAAGATTCGCCCTATAGCGCCTCGTCGCCTTTTTCCTCGGTGCGGATTCGGATGGCCTCCTCGACGGAGGTGACGAACAGTTTGCCGTCACCGATCTTGCCGGTGTTGGCGGCCTTGGTGATCGCATCCAGGCCGGTTTGGACATTCTCGTCGGCGACAACCAACTCAAGCTTGATCTTGGGCAGAAAGTCCACGGTGTATTCGCTGCCTCGGTAAATCTCGGTGTGTCCCTTTTGTCGGCCGAACCCCTTGACCTCGGACACGGTCATGCCTTCCACGCCGACTTCCGCCAGCGCGTCCCGTACTTCGTCCAGCTTGAACGGTTTAATAATTGCTTCGATTTTTTTCATAACAAGTTGTCCATTGTTTTTGCATCGGGTCTGCACGACACATTGCGCCGCCGCCGCAAACCTCTCGCGCCAAAAAAGCGGCAAGTCCTGTGCCAAAGCCCGAACTAAAACCCATAACCCGTTCAGTGCAAGTGTATTATGAGTTTTATTGTGCCGCGCTTGGCCAAGCGGCGAATTGGTTTTGGCCACCGATTCAGGAGTAAATTTCGCAAGGTGTTCAAAAACAGACAGCAGCTTGGCCCTGCCCACTCGACTCTAATCAGCTTTACACCTAGCCTGTCGCGCGTTGTCTGACATGCTCAAATCCTCCGGCGCCATGGCCGGGGCCACATTGCTCAGTCGCCTGCTCGGGATGATCCGGGTGATGATTTACGCCCGGTTCATGGGCGACGGATCGATCGCCAGCGCCTTCGTTTACGCCTTCCAGATTCCCAACCTTTTCCGCCGCCTGCTGGGCGAGGGCGCGCTCACGGCGGCATTCATTCCGCTGTTCAAAAACAAGGAGAAAACCGAGGGCGACAAGGCGATGTGGCACACGGCCAACGCCGTCGTCTCCGCGCTGGTGGTGATCTCGGCGTTGGTGGTCGGCGGGGTCATGCTGGGCCTTTCGGCGGCGCTGATGTGGGGGGAGTTCGACACGCACACGCGGTTGATGCTCGAGCTGTTGAGGGTGGTGTTCCCGTACATGTTGCTGGTCTGTCTCGCGGCGGTGTTCATGGGCATGCTCAACTCGCGCGGCTACTTTTTCATCCCGGCGATGGGTGCCACGCTGCTCAACGTGGTGATGATCGCCACGGTGCTGCTCGTCGCGCCACGCTGGGGGGAGGACTTGGGCGAACAAATTTTCGCGCTGGCGTTCGGCGTGCTGGTGGCTGGCGTGGCACAGGCCGGCTTCCAATTGCCGTACCTGTATCGCGAAGGCTACCAGCTCCGCTGGGTCACCCCGTGGCGCAACGACTCGGTGCGGGAGGTCGTCCGCAAAATGATCCCGGCGACGATCGGCGTGGCGGCGTTCCAGTTCAACATTATCATCACCCAGACGCTGGCGTTTTGGATCGAGCGCGCCAGCGGCGCGAAAATTGTCGCGTCGTTCGAGTACGCGGTGCGGTTGATGGAACTGCCGCAGGGCGTGTTCGGCGTGTCGCTGGCGACGTTCCTTTTGCCGACACTGGCCGGCTTGGCCGCGGACAAACAGTTCCCCGAGTTTCGCGACAACCTCCGGCGTGGCATGAGTTACCTGTTTTTCGTGAACGCAATCGCGGCGGCGATGCTGATGGTGCTGGCCGAGCCGATGGTGCGGTTGCTTTTCGAGCACGGCGCGTTTACCGCCGACTCGACCCGTCGCGCGTCCTTCGCGCTGATGTGCCTCGCGCCGAGCCTGCTGACCTACTCGGCGGTCAACGTGATGGCTCGGGCGTTTTACGCGCTGGGCGACACCAAGGTGCCGATGCAGATCAGCGTGGTGTGTCTCTGCCTGAACATCGTGGTGTTGTTGCCGCTCATTTTCATGTTCCCGAAAGGACTGCAAGCCGGCGCGCTCGGAGTGGCCAATGCCCTCAGTTCCCTCTTGAATGTCGGGCTTCTCTCGTACGCCCTCAAACGCAAGATGCCCAAGTGGGAGATTCAGTCGCTGCTGCGCCCGGTCGCCGGCATGCTGTTGGCGGCCGTGGTTGCCGGTGGCGTCGCCTGGTTTTTGCACGGCCAATGGGTGGCTAATCTTGGCTACGAGACGGTGTGGCTGAAAATCGGCGAAGTGTTCGCCCCGGCCATCGTCGCGGCCTTGGTTTACTGGGGAATCACCGCCGCAATCGGCCTCCGCGAGGCTCGCGACCTGTTCGCCTTGATCCGAAAAAACCAGGCAGAGGATTAACCCGCTTGGCCAAGCGCTTGGCCGTTTTCGCTTTTCTCCGCGCTTTAAACCGGCTTAATTGCGCCCCGCAATGAATTGTTACGCGACCATCACTGTCATCGGGCGGGACAAGACCGGCGTCGTGGCCAGAGTCACCAATCTGCTGTTCGAAACCAGGGCCAACATCGAGGCGCTGGAGGAGCAGGTCACGCGCGGGCAGTTCAGCATGACGATTCAGGCCAGTTGGCGGGCGACGGTTTTTAACGAGAAATCGCTGGGCCAAGGGCTGCGCGCGCTGGGCCGCGACTTGGGCATGGAGATCAAGTGGTGGTTCACCGACCCCAAGCGCCCGCAACGCATGGCCCTGATGGTCACCCGCGAACCGCATTGCCTCGACGCCATTCTGGAGTCGGTGAAATCCAGAAAACTCAAGACGGAGATTGTCGCCGTCGTTGGCAACCACCGCGATCTAAAGGCCAAGGTCGAGAAGGCCGGCCTGCCGTTTCATCATGTCGCGTGGACAAACCGGGCCAAGGCCGAGGCCAAGGCGCTTCGCATCCTAGAGAAGGCGCAGGCGGACTTCGTCGTGCTGGCGCGGTTCATGAAAATATTGTCGCCGAACTTCGTCTGGCGGTTCAAGAACAAGATCATCAACATTCACCCCTCGTTGCTGCCGGGTTTCCCCGGCCCGCAGCCGTACCGGCAGGCGCACGAGCATGGCGTGAAAATTGCCGGTGTGACAGCGCACTTCGTCAGCATGCACCTCGACGAGGGACCTATCATCGCGCAGGAAAGTTTCCGCATCAAGCCGGGCATGACACTCAAGCAGATCGTCGCCGCCGGGCAAAAGCTGGAATCCAAGGCGTTGGTGAACGGCATCCGGCTCTACCTCACCAAACAGCTCGACGTCTACTGGGGAGTCGTCAAGGAGGTCTAACCGCCGGGAAGCTGGCGACGGAGGTTACTCGTCGAGGAACTGGATGTTGATGCTGCCGGACTTGGCCTGACCCTCGTTGAGGCTGTCCCGGAGCGTGGGGGCGAGCCCGTCCGGCTTGGCCGGCGACTCCGCTTGGCCAAGCGCTTGGCTCTCGGGCGAAAGCGCATCACGCAGCGCACCCTGCACCAGTTCGGCGCAGTGAATCTTCATTGGTGGCAGCGGGCCGAGTTCACCGGAGAGTTCCTCCGGCTTCATTTCCATTGCCTCGGCGGCGGTTTTTCCCTGGATCAATTCAGTCGCCAGGCTCGCCACGGCGATCGCCGTCTCGCAGCCAAAGCTCTGGAAACTGGCCTTGTCGATGACCTTTTCGCCGTCCTGCTCCCTGTACTTCACCCACAGCCTCAGCATTTCGCCGCACTCGGAATTGCCCACCGTGCCGACCGAGTCGGCGTCCGCCATCTCGCCGACATTTTTCGGGTCACGGATCGCCTCGGCGACTTTTTTTTGAAGCTCGTCGTTCATTTTAATTCAGCGTGTAGCGCCGGACGGCCGAGTCAACCTCAAGCGACCAGGCATCGATCCCGCCGCGCAGTGCGTGGACATTCGGCATGCCGTGGCCGAGATAATAGGCCGCCGCGTCGAGGGATTTGTTCCCTTGGTGATCGACGATGACGAACAACTGGTCATTGTCCCAACTGCCGAGAATCTCCTGCATCAAGTCCTGCGTCAGCAACTGCGAGCCGTCGATGTGCACCGCCTCAAATTCCTCACGCGAACGAATGTCCACCACGCGAACGTCCGCCCCGTTGTCGCGCCGCTTGGCCAGGTCGCTCGGCTCGATCAAAATGCGGGCATCCTCCTCGTGGCTCTGGCGAATCTGTTCCAACACGTCGGCGACGGGGAGATCGCCATTGCGCTCGCAAACCCCGGCCAATGTTTCCTCCGGCTGAAACCCGCAACTGCTGCACCCCCCAATGTGGTACTTGCGAAACAACGCCCGCTGCGCGCCGGGAAAAACCTGCAGCACCGCCTGCATCGGGGAGTCGCCTGTGATGGTTTCGCTCATTCAGACAAACATTTTTCTGACGCCGTGGAGCACTTCGATGAAGCGATCGACCTCGGCCTCGGTGTTGTAAAAGTAAAAACTCGCACGGGCGGTCGCCGCGACACCGAGCTTGGCCAGGAGCGGTTGATTGCAGTGATGACCCGCCCGCAACGCGACGCCCTTTTGGTCGGCCATCGTGGCTAGGTCGAGAGCGTGGGTGTCCGGCAGCACGAAGCTCACCACGCCCGAGCGGCCTTCCGCCGGGCCAAAAATCCGGATACCGTCGATCTCGGCCAGGCGCTCGCAGGCCCGCTTGGCCAAGCGCTGGTCGTGCTCGAAAATCGCCTCGCGGCCGATGGCGTCGAGGTAGTCCAGCGCCGCGTGCAGGCCAACGGCGCCGGCGACGTTCGGTGTGCCGGCCTCGAACTTGTGCGGGGCGACATTGAAGGTGGAATCGCGGTACTCGACCTTCAAAATCATCTCGCCACCCCCCTGATACGGCGGCATGGCCTCGAGCAGTTCGCGGCGGCCGTACAGCACGCCGATGCCGGTCGGCCCGCAGGTTTTGTGCCCGGAAAAGGCGAGAAAATCGCAGTCGATCGCCTGCACATCGACCGGTGCGTGGCCGGCGCTTTGGGCGGCATCCACCACGGTGACCACCCCTGCGGCACGGGCGCGGGCGCAAATCTCGGCGACCGGGTTGACTGTGCCCATCGTGTTGGAAATATGCGTGAGCGAGAGCAGCCGGGCACGGGCGAGTTGCTCGTCGAGCCACTGCAAATCAAGCTGCCCGTCGTCGCCGGTGATCTCGATGAAGTCGAGTTTTGCGCCGATCCGGTTGGCCAGAATTTGCCACGGCACGAGGTTGCTGTGGTGCTCCATCTCGGTGAGGAGAATCGTGTCGCCCTCGCGCAGGTTGTCGAGCGCCCAGGTGTTGGCGACGAGGTTCAGCCCCTCGGTGGTGCCGCGCGTGAAAATAATTTCCTCGCGGGAGCCGGCGTTGAGGTAGTCAGCGACTCGCTGGCGCGCGCCCTCGTACGCCTCGGTGGCGCGGTTGCTCAACTCGTGGATGCCACGGTGCACGTTGGCGTTATCATGCTCGTAGTAGCGGCGAACCGCATCGATGACCTGATGCGGCTTCTGGCTGCTTGCGGCGTTGTCGAGATAAACCAGCGGGTGGCCGTTGACGGTTTCGCGCAGGATCGGGAAGTCGTCACGGAGCGCTGTCCAATCGACTGATTCGTCGCGCTTGGCCAAGTTCGCTGTTTCCGCGGGTGGGTTCATCACATCATGCCGAGTTCCAGCTTGGCCGCCTCGCTCATCATATCGTGATTCCAGGGCGGATCCCAGACGAGTTGCACGTCCACCTCGTCGACGCCCTCGATGCACAGCAGCCGGTTTTGTGCGTCCTGTTGCAGCACCGGCCCCATGCCGCAGCCGGGCGCGGTGAGCGTCATCTTCACATCGACGCGCCAGCCGCCGTCGAGCTGGGTTGGCGTGCTGTCGTACACGAGGCCAAGGTCAATGATGTTCACCGGGATCTCCGGGTCGTAAACCGTCTTGAGCTGCGTCTCGATCTGCTGCTTCAGGTCGTCCTCTGTTTCCGGCCGCTTGGTTTCCTCCGCCGGGGTCTTGACCGGCTCGAGGCCAAGCGCATCGGCATCGCTTCCCTCGATGCGAAACATGTTGCCGTTGACGATCACCGTGAACGTGCCGCCGAGCGTCTGGGTGACCTGCGCCGCCTCGCCCTTTTGCAGCGTCACCTTGTCGCCGGAGGGGACGATGGACGCCTCGACGTCGCGGCTGAGTTCGATGGGTTCGGTGGTGGTCATATTTAAGCGGGCTGTGCGACCGATGCAGCGGCGAGGGCCTTGATCCGGCTCACCATCGAGTGCAGCCCGTTGCGGCGGGTCGGGCTCAAATGCCGATCCAAGCCAAGCTTGGCGAATGTCGCCGTGCCGTCATCGGCCAAGATTTGTTCGGCAGTTTTTCCGTTGTAAATCATCAATAAAACAGCAATCAACCCCTTGACGATGAAGGCGTCCGAGTCGGCGTGAATATCAAATGTCGAGTCGCTGGCCGGCAGCATTTTCAGCCAGACGGCCGCTTGGCAGCCGTGCACGCGGTTGTCCTCCACCATCTCGGACTCGTCGAGCGGCGGCAGCTTTTTGCCCAGCTCGATCAGGTAGGCAAAACGCTCCTCCCAGTCGCCGAGAAACTCGAAGTTCCCGATCAGATCATCGACGGTTGTGTCCAAAAAGTTCGCCACAAGTCAGTCCAGTTGATGCTCCGCCTCGAGCCGGTTCCACACCAGCGCGTCGAGTTCCTCGCGCACGGCGTCGTGCCGGACGCGCTCGACGATCTCGCCGGCGAACCCGTGCAACAGCATTCGCCGCGCGGTGGCGGTGTCGAGCCCCCGGGTTCGCAGATAAAAAATCGCGTCGTCATCCATCGCGCCGATCGTCGCGCCGTGGGTGCACTTCACGTCGTCGGCGTAAATCTCGAGCTGCGGCTTGGTGTTCGCCGTGGCGTCGTCGCTGAGCAGCAGGTTTTTGTTGGTCTGCTTCGCGTCGGTCTTTTGCGCGCCGGGCTGCACGAGGATGCGCCCGTGAAAAACCCCCCGCGACTGGTCGTCGAGGATGCCGTTGAAATATTCGTGGCTGTCGCAGTGCGGCGCGGCGTGCTCGACGATCATGTGGTGATCGGCCAACTGCTGGCCGCGCAGCATGTACAACCCGTTAAGCACGCACTCGATGCCCGGCTGGGCCAGGCGCATGCGCAGGTTGTTGCGCGACAACCGCGCGCCAAGCGCGATCGAGTGGAACGCATACTGTGCGTCGCGGCCCAGCTCTGAGTGCAGCGATGCCAGGTGAAACGCCCTGTTCGATTGATCCTGAAACTTGATGTGCTCGATGTCCGCCCCGTCGCCGATGCGCGACTCGGTGACGACGTTGGTCACGCTCGCCGCTTGGCCAAGCGAGAGGTGCGACTCGATGATCGTGCCCTGCGAGTTAGCCCCGGCGACGATCCAGTTGCGGATGTGCGCCGCTTCTCCGTCCTCGCCCGCCGTGGCGACGAACAGCAAATGAACCGGCTTGGCCAAGCGCTGGCCGTCGCCGATTTGAATCAATGCGCCGTCGGTGAAAAAGGCATCGTTGAGTGCGACAAACGGATCGTCATCGCCACCGGAAAGCGCTCCAAGCTCGCGCTCCAAGCCGGTCAAGCCGCTGGCCAAGTGGGTCACCGTCACGCCGCTTGGCTGGTCGGCGGTTTGCGACAACTCAGCGTTGAAATGGCCATCGACAAAGACCAGCCGATCAGCGTCCAGTTGGCCGAACGTGACATCGCCAAGTTGCTCTTGGCCAAGCGCTTGGCCACTCGCTAAAAGAACCGGTCGAAACGGCAGTTCGGCGAGCGGCTTGACGTTGGTGAACCGCCAGTCCTCGTCGCGAAGCGTCGGAAAACCGGCCTCGGAAAACCGGGCCAAGCCGGCCTTGCGAAGCGGCATCAGCGCCGCGCCGTTTTGCTCCAGCTCGGCAAATGCCTCCACCGGTTCGACGGCGAAATTAGTAGTGGCAACCTGGCTCATGCGGCTTCCTTGATTAGCCAGTCGTAACCCTTCTCCTCCAGTTCAAGCGCGAGTGACTTGTCGCCGGACTTGATGATGCGGCCGTCATGCAGCACGTGGACGAAGTCCGGCACGATGTGGTCGAGCAGCCGCTGGTAATGCGTGATGACGACCTGCGCGTTGTCGTCGCGCCTGAGGCGGTTGACGCCGTCGGCGACGATGCGCAGTGCGTCGATGTCGAGTCCCGAGTCGGTCTCGTCGAGGATGGCCAGTCGCGGATCAAGCATCGTCATCTGCAAAATCTCGTTGCGCTTTTTTTCGCCGCCGGAGAAGCCGGCGTTGACCGGGCGCTTGAGAAAGTCCTCGCCCAGGCCAAGCTCTTTCATCTTCACTTTCACGGCCTTGAGAAAATTCATCGCATCGAGTTCCTCCTCGCCGCGATGCTTGCGAACCGCGTTGACGGCTGAGCGCAAAAAGTACGCGCTGTTCACGCCGGGGATTTCCACCGGGTATTGAAACGCGAGAAAAACACCCTCGCGGGCGCGTTCCTCCGGCGCGAGGTCGAGCAGGTCGTTGCCGTTGTAAAGCGCCTCGCCGCCGGTGACGTCGTAGCCGTCCCGCCCGGCGAGCACGGAGGCAAGCGTGCTTTTGCCGCTGCCATTCGGCCCCATGATGGCGTGCACCTCGCCGCCGTTCACCGTGAGGTCGATTCCCTTGAGGATCGGCTTGTCCTCGATCCCCGCCTGTAGGTTTTTAATCTGTAGCATTCCGTTTTAAAAAATGTTTAGCCGACGCTGCCCTCGAGGCTGACGTCGAGGAGTTTCTGGGCTTCCATCGCGAACTCCATCGGCAACTCGCGGAAGACCTCCTTGCAGAAACCATTGACGATCATGTTGACGGCGTCCTGCGTCTCGAGGCCGCGCTGGTTGCAGTAAAAAATCTGATCCTCGCCAATCTTCGAGGTGGTCGCCTCGTGCTCGATGTTGGCGGTGGTGTTTTTCACCTCGATATACGGGAAGGTGTGCGCGCCGCACCGGTCGCCGATGAGCAGCGAGTCGCACTGAGAGAAGTTGCGGGCGTTGGCGGCCTTTTTGCCGACCTGCACCAGGCCTCGGTAGCTGTTCTGCCCCCGGCCGGCGGAGATGCCCTTGGAGATGATCGTGCTGCGCGTGTTTTTGCCGAGGTGCACCATCTTCGTGCCGGTGTCGGCCTGCTGCATGTTGTTGGTGAGCGCGACGGAGTAGAATTCACCAATCGAGTTGTCGCCTTTCAGGATGACGCTGGGATATTTCCACGTGATCGCCGAGCCGGTCTCAACCTGTGTCCACGAAATCTTCGCGTTGGTTTTGCAGATACCGCGCTTGGTCACGAAGTTGTAAATGCCGCCGCGCCCCTGCTCATCACCGGGGTACCAGTTCTGCACGGTCGAGTACTTGATCTCGGCGTTGTCGAGCGCGATCAACTCCACGACGGCGGCGTGCAGTTGGTTCTCGTCGCGCATCGGTGCCGTGCAGCCCTCGAGGTAGCTCACGTGGCTGCTCTCCTCGGCGACGATCAGCGTGCGCTCGAACTGCCCCGTGTTGGCGGCGTTGATGCGGAAGTACGTGCTCAACTCCATCGGGCAGCGCGTGCCCTTGGGGATGTAAACGAACGAGCCATCGCTGAAGACGGCCGAGTTGAGCGTGGCATAAAAGTTGTCCGTGTACGGCACGACGGTCCCGAGATATTTCCGGACAAGCTCGGGATGTTCCCGCACCGCCTCGGACATCGAGCAGAAGATCACCCCCGCCTTGGCCAGATCCGCCTTGAACGTCGTGCCGATCGACTCGCTGTCAAACACCGCGTCCACCGCGACACCGGCCAGCCGCGCCCGCTCGTGCAGCGGCACGCCCAGCTTCTCGTACGTCTCGAGCAGCTTGGGGTCCACCTCGTCGAGGCTCTTCGGGCCGTCACCTTTTTTCTTCGGCGCGCTGTAATAGGAGATGTCCTGGAAATTAATCGGCGGATATTTCACGTGCGGCCAGGTCGGGCACTCCAGTTTTTCCCAGTGCCGAAATGCTTTCAGCCGCCACTCGAGCATCCACTCCGGCTCGTTCTTCTTTGCGGAGATGAACCGGACGGCATCCTCGCCCAGGCCCGGCTCGAGCGACTCGCTCTCGATGTCGGTGACAAAGCCGTACTTGTAGTCGCTTGCGACAAATTCATCGATGGTGTCCGTGTCAGCCCTCATGCGACGGCTTCCTTTCGTCCGCAGTTCGAACACTTGCCGGTGCAGCGGCCATGCAGTGCGATGTCGATTTTTCTTACCACAAACTCACCCGGCACATCGACTTCCGGCACGTACGGCAAGTCCTTCAAGTTCATATCAAAAACTTTGCCGCAGTCGTCGCAGCAGAAGTGCGCGTGCTCGCCCATGTTGGAGCAGAACAGTGTTGCGCCACGATCCACGTTCACCTGCCGCACGACGCCGCACTTCACGAGCGCGTCGAGGCTGTTGTAAACAGTCGCCATGGAAATCTCCGGTTTCGACTGCTTCGCCCGCAAGAACACCTCCTCGGCAGAGGGATGATCGCGTTGGCCAAGCAGCACCCCGTAAACGTGTTGCCGCTGGGAAGTGGCCCTCAAGCCTTTCTCGGCTAAACGTTGATTGAGGAGTTCACCAGACGCTGGAAGATGGTCCGTTGCCATGCCGGAAAGCTGCCATTGGCCAAGCGCAGTGTCAATACTTGGAATAATTCTAAATTGCAATAAGCCCGCTTGGCCAAGCAGAAAATGATGGTAAATCACTCGGCAGCAGGGACTTCCAGTCGATGGTGGGGTGGCCGGCGGCTATGATGGAGGGGTTTCGTAGGTCTTCGCGGCCGTAGGTGAGGCGGTAGCCGTCGAGGGTGCAGACGGCGCCTCCGGCTTCCTCGAGGATGCATTGGGCCGCACCGGTGTCCCATTCCATCGTCGGGACAAAGCGCGGGTAAAGATCGGCCGCACCCTCGGCGACGAGGCAGAATTTCAGTGAACTGCCCATGCTCACCAGTTCGGCATCCGGGAGTTGCTCGAGCATGGCTGCGACTTTCGGGCCGGCGTGATCGCGGCTGGCGACGATGCGCAGCTTGGCCTTGTCGGCCTCGGCGATCTTGATCGGTTGCGGCTCCGCTTGGCCAAGCCGCTTGAATGCGCCGCTGCCGCGAGCCGCGAAATATTCCAAGTCAGACGCCGGGGCCAACACCACGCCAAGCGTTGGTTCGCCGTTTTCAATCAGCGCGATGTTGACGGTGAACTGCCCGGTTTTTTTGATGAACTCCTTGGTGCCGTCGAGAGGATCGACGAGCCAGAACCGTTTCCAGCCCAGCCGCTCTTCGGTCGGGATGCCCTCCGATTCCTCGGACAAAACCGGGATGTCCGGCGTGAGTTGCTCCAGCGCGGCGACGATGCAGTCGTGCGCGGCGCGGTCGGCTTGAGTGAGTGGCGAGTCGTCTTCTTTGGTCTCGATCTCGGCTGGGCCGTCGTAGGTTTTCATGATCGCCTCACCGGCCTCGGCGGCGATCCGTCGGATGTCGTTTATCATTTCAAAAAATCATACCCAGCCCACGCCGGGGAACTTGGCCAGGAGGTCTTTTCGGATTCTCGGATATTCGCGCTGCTTGAATGTCGGCCAATCGTCGCAGTAATCGATCTTCCTGTTTTTCGGGGTCAACAGCTTGAACCGCACGATGTGTTCGCCATCGCAGATGCGCGGATGCTCGGCCAGACGGAAGCAGTCGTGAAGCTTCACGTGCAACTCCACCGGCAGCACGTTGCCGTGTTTGTCCGCCGGTTTGCCAGGGTACTCCAAGCGTTTCGGTTTGTCGTCCAGCCAAGGGATCGTTTGCGGTGCGAACTCGTCGAGCCACTCCCACTGCTCGCTCGGCATGTGTTTGTGGAACGCCGGCTTTACGTTGGCGGCAACCGCCTGCTTGGCCAAGGTCATGCCCGCAAACGCGGCACTCAGGCAATTCAAAATCGCCGTCTCGTCGAGCGGTGGAAATTCCAAATCCGGCCGGGCGGCGCACAGCCAATTGAGCCGCCTGATGAGTTGCCGGATCGAGTGGTCGAACGATTTCGGCGTGAACCACTCGCCCAAACAGGCCTTGGCCAGCGCTTGGCCGGCGGCTTGCGGATCGGTCTCTTTCGCCCGCGCCCGGCCCAGCTCGAGATCGCGAAAACGAGTTATTTCATGGGCCTCAACGCGTTTCATGCCGGGATCGAACCCGCACTCGGCGCGGGTCGTCAAGTCGCCGGGAAACAGCTCGCGCACCCAGTCCAGTTCTACTGCGGCGGCCAGGCTCAGCAGCGTTTGGGCGCGGTCGCCCCGGGCGGACACTTGCCGGATTTCGCCGATGACGAGCAGCGGAGATTTTTGCACGACGCTCTCGCGGACGAGCGTGCCGCTGCGGCCATCGGTCAGGTTGCAAAACAGCGTGCCGCTGTCGCGCCGCACGCAGAGTTGGTCGGCAAACGCGGCGAGGATGCAGTGGCGCAGGGCGGTGGACTTCGACCGGTCGGGAGCCGCCTGCGCGTCGCTCGCCTTGGCCAAGTGGAGGATTTGCCGGAACGCCGACTCGACCTCACGGCATGCCCCGGCGTGGATGCCGTGCGCGCGGCAGTCGTCAACGTTGTAGCGGCGCGCGTTGGCGAACTGCCA
>Ga0066383_10000245_pt1 | contig 19005 bp, 20 predicted proteins | sample Knorr_S23_td_Bot_FD_70950 | JGI IMG/M metagenome (GOLD analysis project Ga0066383, IMG submission 70950) | Marine microbial communities from Southern Atlantic Ocean transect - Knorr_S23_td_Bottom_ad_3770_LV_A | ecosystem: Environmental > Aquatic > Marine > Oceanic | place: Southern Atlantic...
GCTTGTCACGGTTCAGCGCCGGGCGGACCATGGCGCGCATCTTTATGGCGGCGGACAGGATTTGGGATTGCGCTTCAAGATAGGCTATCTGGTCAACGGTGGCCGGGCGGTGCAGCAGCCGGAGATCGACCTCGCCGCCCAGCAACCGCGTGCCGTTGGCGTCAAGCCCGGCAACGATGGATTGGCTAAGGCCGCCGACGGCGGCGATGGCGCCGACGCCGAGCGCAATGCAGGTCAGGAATACCCTGAATCCGGTGAGACCGCCGCGCAGTTCACGCCGCGCCAACCGCCAGGCGAGGTTGAAATCATCCGTCATCGGAACCGCCTACCGCGCCGACGATGCGGCCATCGGCCAATTGCACGATGCGGGTACAGCGTGACGCCAGTTCCGGCGCGTGGGTGACCAGGATCAGGGTGGTTCCGAGCCGTTCATGCAATTGAAATAGAAGATTGATGATGCCGTCGCCGGTGGCCTGATCGAGGCTGCCGGTGGGCTCATCGGCGAGAAGAATTTTGGGCCCGGTGACGAAAGCCCTGGCCAAGGCGACGCGTTGCTGTTCTCCGCCGGAAAGCTGGCCCGGATAATGCGCCAAGCGGTGGCCTAGTCCGACGGCCTCCAATTCGGCCTCGGCGCGGGTGAAGGCGTTTTCGCCGCCTGAAAATTCCAGGGGCAGGGCGACATTCTCCAGCGCCGACATGGTCGGCACAAGATGGAAGTTCTGAAATACGATACCAATGTGGTCGCGCCGGAACCGGGCCAAGGAATCTTCGTCCAGACCGGAAATTTCCGTACCCGCCGCAGTGATCCGCCCTGCGGTGGTTTTCTCCAGCCCGGCAATGACCATCAGCAGTGACGTTTTACCCGAACCGGACGGCCCGACGACGCCGACAGTATCACCGGCGGCCACCGTCAAATCTATGCCGCGCAGGATAGAAACCGGGCCGGCGTCACTGCTGAGTTGCAGTTGAACGCCATCAAGGGTTAGAACCGGTTCGGAGGAAGTGTGTTTCGACATGGTTCAGGTCCGTAAAAATTTCAGCGATGGAAGCCGTCGAGCCTTTCGGCGTGTTGTCAACGGGGGCCTCTTGGCGTTGCTGGTCATGGCGGTGGCTCCGGGGGTGTCTGCGGCAACGGGGCAACCGGTTCGTATTCTGATGCTTGGCGACAGCCTGACTTCTGGGCATGGCCTGATCAAGGGGGGATCGCTTCCCGACCGGCTTCAAGAAGCCCTGCAAAAGGCTGCGCCGGGAAGCCAAGTCCTCAACGCCGGCGTTTCCGGCGATACCACGGCAGGCGGACGGTCGCGTTTGGCCTGGTCCTTGGTCGCTCAGTCGGATGCCTTGATCGTGGCGCTGGGCGCCAACGACGGTCTCAGGGGGTTGGCGCCGGAACAAACCTACGCCAACCTGAACGCCATACTCAGCGCCGCGAAAAAGGCTGGGCTGCCGGTGTTGCTGGCGGGGATGCGCGCACCACCCAATTTAGGTCCGGAATACGGCGACGCTTTTAATGCGGTATTTCCCAGGCTGGCGGCGGAGCACAACGTTGCGTTATATCCATTTCTGTTGGAAAATGTGGTCGCCAGGCCGGAATTAAACCAGGACGACGGCATTCACCCCAACCCCAAGGGCGTCGCCGTGATTGTCAACAATATGCTGCCCTTTGTCCTGAAACTGATCGAACAGGCTGGGCAATAGGGGGACCTATTCCCATACTCGGGAGAATTGGCTAGGCTTGAGGTATGAACAGGGCCATTAATCCAGATACCGGCAAGTACGAGCGCATTCCAATCCTCGATATGGGGCCGTATCTAGCTGGTGTGTCCGGCGCCCGGGAACAATTGGCTTCCGAAATTCAGCATGTTCAGGAAAACATAGGGTTTTCTATTTTCATCAATCACGGCGTCGACGTTGACCAGTTGGACGGCGCCTATGCGGCCTTCAAGAAATTTTTCGCGCTGCCGCTGGAAGAAAAGTTGAAATTCACCATCGACGATACGTCGCTGGGCTACATGCCGATCCGCTCGACCGTATACGTCACTTCAGTGATTAATAAGAATACCAAGAAAGACCTCAACGAAACCCTGACCATGGCCCGTGAACGTCCCGACGACCACCCGGCGGTCCTGGAACGCCGGCGCTTCCACGGCCCCAACCGATGGCCGGACATCGACGGCTTCCGGGACGCCATTATCGCCTATCAGGAAACCATTGAGGCCATGGGCTATAACCTGCTGCCGTTGTACGCGTTGGCCCTCGACAAACCTGCCGATTTTTTCGATCCCTTTTTTACCGATCCCATCATGTGGAGCCGCAATGCTTATTATCCCCCGGTAAAGGCCGAGGATAATCAGTTCGGCATTGCGCCCCACTGCGACCATAGCTTCCTTTCCATGCTGCCGCTGGCGGAAGAGCCGGGTTTGCAGGTGCTAGACGGGGATGGAAACTGGATGTGGCCGGACCCGGTGGAAAACGGGATCGTCGTCAACACCGGAGAATTTCTTAACCGCTGGTCCAACGGCCGGTTCCTGCCGACACCGCACCGGGTGGTGCCGCCCAAGCACGACCGCTATTCTATCGCCACGTTTTTCAACCCCGACTCGGAAACTTCCAGCGAGGCCCTGGATACCTGTGTCAGCGCCGACAATCCGCCGAAGTTTGAAACCACGACCATGCAGGCCTATGTAGAACACTATATCGACAGCAATTACCTGCGCAGCGCCGGCGGCACCCAGGACAATGACTAAGGACCGGATCGAAGGACACCCGACAAAGTATTGGCACGCACTCGACGACGGGCGGGTGCAATGCGACGTCTGCCCAAGGGCATGCAAGATGCACGAAGGCCAACGTGGCTTGTGTTTCGTGCGCGGTGTCGCCGACGGCGAGGTTGTGCTGACCACCTACGGACGATCCTCCGGGTTCTGCGTCGACCCCATTGAAAAAAAACCGCTCAACCATTTCCTGCCGGGCACGCCGGTGCTGTCGTTCGGCACCGCCGGCTGTAACCTGACCTGTAAGTTCTGCCAGAACTGGGACATCTCCAAATCCCGCGAGTTTGATAAGTTGCAGGAAAAGGCGACGCCCGAGATGATCGCCGATGCCGCCGTTAAGACCGGGTGCAAGTCCGTCGCCGTCACCTACAACGACCCGGTGATCTTCATGGAATACGCCATCGATGTCGCCCAGGCGTGCCACGAGAAAGGCATCAAGATGGTGGCGGTAACGGCGGGGTATATCGAGGACGAACCGAGGGCCGAATTCTACAAGTACATGGATGCCGCCAACGTCGACCTCAAGGCGTTCACGGATAAATTTTACAAGGAACTTTGTTCCGCCGGGCTGACGCCGGTGCTGGAAACGCTGAAATACCTCAAGCATGAGACCGACGTCTGGTTCGAGATCACCGACCTGCTGATTCCCGGCGAGAACGACGGCGAGGCAGAGATCGAAGAGATGACGGGGTGGGTGATGGACAACCTGGGTCCCGATGTGCCCATGCACTTTTCCGCTTTCCACCCCGATTATAAAATGATGGACAAGGAAAACACGCCACTGGAAACCGTGGTCCGGGCGCGGCGCATCGCCATCAAAAACGGCATCCGTTACGCCTATACGGGCAACGTCCACGACCCCGAAGGCGACGCTACCACTTGCCATCAATGTGGGGACCTACTGATCGGGCGCGATTGGTACGACATCACCGCCTGGGCCCTCGGAACCGAGGGCAATTACACCGGCAATTGCACAAATTGCGGCACCCCCGTCCCCGGCCGGTTCGAAGGCCCGCCCGGCGATTGGGGCAGAAAGCGGCAACCGGTGCGGATCGGCGCCTCTTCTTGATTTCCCAGTCGCGGATTCTTTGGCTCCGCTCCTCGCCTCTTGATGGGTGACACCCTCCCGGCGACCTGTTAAAAGTCCGCGGCGCATTACGGCAAACACCATTAGGTGCCCAATGTCGAAAAAATGGTTGGTCCTGACACTGAAGTTTTTGGTGTTGGGTTTTTTGTTCTGGTTTCTGTCCCGCGGGATTGATTTCGCCGACGCTGCCCGGCGAGTGGCCGCGATCGACCCCTTGATGCTGGTCGGCGCGGCTGGGATCATGTTGGTGCAGACTTGCGTTGGCGGGCAGCGCTGGCGCTTGGTACTCTCCGCTATCGGCGCGGACCTCAGCATTTTCAAGGCGATCCAGCTTTTTTACATCGGTGTGTTTTTTAGCCAGGCTCTGCCGTCTTCCGTCGGCGGCGACGCGGTGCGCATGTTCAAGATTTACAATCTGGGGATGGAATTGCGCAACGCTATAAACGGTGTGATACTAGAACGCGCCGTCACCGTCGTCGCCCTAGTGGCGCTAATTGACGTTACTCATCAGTGGTTCCTGCCCCGCGTCGATGCGGCGACGGCGGCTGTGATGCTTCCCGCCGTGGCGCTGGTCACGGTCGGGTGCGCCGGGGGTCTAGTATTTTTGATGGTTCTCGACCGTCTGCCATCGTCGCTGACGCGCTGGCGGCTTGTGCGCGGCCTCGGCAACCTGGGTATTGACGCGCGCAAGGTGTTTCTTGTGCCCGGGAATTTGGTCCGGGTTATGTTCTGGGGGATCCTGACCCATATCAACATGGCATTGATAGTCCTAATCCTGGCCTTGGGGCTGGGCCTGGACGTGACCTTGCTTGACTGCCTGACGCTGGTGCCGCCGGTGATGCTGATCATGACCATCCCCATTTCCATTGGTGGCTGGGGAGTGCGCGAAACCGCCATGGTGTCGTTGTTCGGCTTGATCGGCGTGCCGGGTGAGGGCGCGTTTGCGCTATCGGTGGTGTTTGGTCTGACCGGCATTGCGGTCGCTATACCCGGCGGCATTATCTGGTTAATGAGCCGCGACAAGGGGGAAACCATGGACTATCAGGCCCCTGACGAAACCCTCAACGAAAAAAAGTCTGTGGAAACTTAGAGGTAATCCCTTGGCCTTTCCAACAAACCCTTTTCTTTGCCGTCTGTCGGGCTAGAGTCTTTCGGCGAATCTAAAAACAAAGGGGCATTCCATGAAAATCGTCTTTTCCGGGCCTGGGTCCGCTGCAACGGGAGCATTGGTGGTCGGTGTTCTCGATGGCAATACGTTGACGCCTTCGGCGAAGGCCTTGAACAAAAAGATCAATCGTGGGTTAAGCCGCGCGATCAAGGCCAGCCGCTTCCAGGGCAAGACGGGGCAGAGCCTTGCCGTGGTAACCCCGGCAGGCACCCGGCTGGACCGTCTTCTCATTGTCGGCCTGGGCAAGGCTAAAGACGTGAATGAGCAGTCGCTCTGCAAACTTGGCGGCCGAATTTATGCGAGCCTGGCGGCGTCGGGATCAAAAGCGGCGACGATCCTGGTTGATCCTTTGGAAGGCTCCACGCTTAATCCGGCCCGTATGGCGGCGGCCATCGCCGAAGGCGCCCAGCTTCGGTCCTATCGTTTCGGCAAGTACCACACCAAGAGTGAAAACGACTCAAAGCCGACCCTGACGACGTTGACGCTTCGCTGCCGGGGTTCGGCCAAGGCCAAGGCTGAATTCCGGGCCAGGGACAAGATTGTACAAGGCGTCTTCATGACCCGTGACCTGGTGACGGAGCCGCCCAACGTGATCTATCCCGACAGCTTGGCAAAACGCTGTAAGGAACTCACCAAACTGGGCGTCAAGGTCGAGGTCCTGGGCGAGCCACAGATGCGGCGTCTTGGGATGGGGGCATTACTGGGCGTCGGCCAGGGTTCGATCCGTGAAAGTCGTTTGGTGGTCATGCGCTGGAACGGCAAACGGGGGGCGAAAGCCAAAAAGGACAAGCCGGTCTGTTTCGTCGGCAAGGGCATCACTTTCGATACCGGCGGCATCTCCCTGAAACCGTCGGGCGGGATGGAGGAAATGAAATACGACATGGGTGGGTCCGGCGTTGTCATCGGCCTGATGAAGGCATTGGCGGGACGTAAGGCCAAGGTCAACGCGGTCGGCGTCATTGCCCTGGCCGAAAATATGCCTGGTTCTAACGCCCAGCGTCCCAGCGACGTGGTGACCTCGATGTCGGGCCAAACCATCGAAGTGCTCAACACCGATGCCGAAGGCCGCCTGGTGCTGGCCGATGCGCTGCATTACGCCAATACCCGATTCAAGCCTCAGTTCATTGTCGACCTGGCGACCTTGACCGGCGCCATCATTGTCGCGCTCGGCAGTGAATACGCCGGTCTTTTTTCCAACAACGACAAGCTTTCGGAACGCCTGTCCGATGCCGGCGAGGAGGTCGGCGAATTAGTGTGGCGGCTGCCCCAGGGCGAGGTCTTCGACAAAATGTTGAAATCCGATATCGCCGATATGAAAAACATCTCCGGGGGCCGCGGTGCCGGCTCGATCACGGCGGCGCAGTTCCTGGGCCGCTTCGTCGGCAAGACGCCGTGGGCGCATCTTGATATCGCCGGCGTGACCTGGACCAAATCCGACAAGCCCTTGTCCCCCAAGGGCGCGACTGCCTTCGGCGTGCGTCTGTTGAACCGTCTGGTCGCCGATTACTACGAGGCCAAGTAAGGGGGAAATAAGGGGGGACGACCGTGACCGAGATCGCCTTTTATCACCTTGAAAAACTGCCGCTGGAGCAGGTCCTGGCGAAGCTCCTGGAAAAGACCCAGGCCGCAGACAAACGGGCCCTAGTGCTGGCCGGATCGGAAGGCCGCATCGAGTCCCTGGCCGGACACCTATGGACGTACGAGGAGGGATCGTGGCTACCACATGGCACCGCTAAGGACGGCTCACCTGAAGACCAGCCGGTATGGCTGGCGGTGGCTGATGAAAACCTCAACGACGCCCAGTTCCTGTTTCTCACCGATGGTGCCGCATCGGACGCCGTAGACGGGTTCGAACGGTGTTTCGAATTGTTCGACGGCGCCGACACCGATGCCGTCAATGCCGCCCGCAGCCGCTGGAAGGCTTACGCCGACGCCGGTCACGATTTGACCTATTGGCGCCAGACCGACAATGGACGTTGGCAGAAAAAGGACGTTTAAAGGCAAATGACGACACGCTGGAAAAATCGGCCCGAGGGCTCGACCTGGGGCGATTGGGGCGATGACGATCAAAAAGGCCGCATGAACCTGTTGACGCCGGAACGCGTCAAGGCGGCGGTCGCAGAGGTCAAGGATGGGCGCAGCTTCTGTCTCAGCCTGCCTTTAGACCTGCCGGGCGGTAATGCCGTCAATCCGAAACGTCACCCGCCGCAACTGAATCCCGTTTTCGTTGGCGACGATGTCTATTTCAATTATGTCTGGGATACCCATAAACCCGGCGATATGGACGTCAGTTGTGACGAGGCGATCACCTTATACAGCCAGTATTCGACACAATGGGATAGCCTGTGCCATATGGGTTCCAAATTTGACGCCGATGGCGATGGCGTGCCCGAACCGGTTTATTACAACGGTTTCAGGCCCGGTGAACACGTCGGCGGCACCCCCGGCGACGGGCAGCTCGGCGCCCGCGCGCTGGGCATTGAAAACATGGCCGAGACTTGCGTTCAGGGCCGCGGCGTTATGGTCAACTTGCATGCCCACTTTGGCGATGAACGCGTTGCTATCGGTTTCGACAAGCTGATGGAGGTATTCTCCAAGGACGGCATCGAGGTCGAAGAAGGCGACATGCTTACCCTCTTTACCGGTTGGGGCGATATGATCTTATCCATGGGCGGCGACCCGGACGCGGAGAAACTACACAATTCATGCGCCGTGCTCGACGGTTATGACGACAAGTTGTTGCAATGGATCACCAACAGCGGTCTTTCGGTGATCGTGTCTGACAACATGGCGGTCGAAAATTCCCACGGCGACGGCGACACCCAGGGTGGCCGCTCGCACCTGCCGATCCACCGTCATTGCTTGTTCCGCTTGGGGGTGCATTTGGGGGAGCTTTTTAATCTCGGCGAATTGGCAACCGAATTGCGCCGCCAGAATCGCTTTCGCTACCTATTGACGGCACCGCCGCTCAGGATGCCCGGCGCCGTTGGCTCGCCAGTAACGCCGATCGGGACCATTTGAGCGATGCCAAATTTTAATCCCAATAATATAGGCCCGCTGGATGGCGTCCGCGTCCTCGATTTGACGCGGCTGATCGCCGGCAATATGCTGACCCTGCAATTGGCCGATTTCGGTGCCGAGGTCATCAAGATCGAAACACCGGGAAAGGGCGATCCGTTGCGCGCCTGGCAGGATGACGGCATTGATTGCCATTGGAAGACCTACGCCCGCAACAAAAAAAGCCTGACCCTCAACCTGCGCGAACCCGACGCTATTGAAATTCTGTTGGGGTTGGTCGAAGGCGCCGATGTCCTGGTCGAAAATTTCCGGCCCGGACGGCTGGAAGAAATGGGCCTCGGCCCTGACACCTTGCATGGCCGCAACTCGAAGCTGGTACTGGCACGCATTTCCGGGTTCGGACAGACCGGGCCTTATCGTGAGAAGCCGGGTTTCGGGTCCCTGGTCGAGGCGATGTCCGGGTTTGCCGATCGCAATGGTTTTCCCGACCGCGAACCGGTACTGCCACCGTTGGCCCTGGCTGATATGATCGCGGGACTTTATGGGGCGATGGCGGTGATGATCGCGGTGCGGGAGGTCGAGGTCAAAGGCGGCAGGGGCCAAGTCATCGATCTGTCGTTGCTGGAGCCGATTTTTTCGGTTCTCGGTCCCGAGGCAATGACCCATATGGTCACCGGCAAGGTCAAACAGCGCCTGGGCAGCGGTTCGAACACATCATCACCGCGCAACGCTTATGCCACCAAGGACGGCAAATGGATCGCCCTGTCGGCCTCAATCCAGTCCATGGCCGAACGTGTATTCCGGGTCATCGGCCGGGACGACATGAACGACGATCCCCGGTTCCGCACTAACCCGGACCGGGTCAAGCACCGCGATCTGGTCGATGAAATCCTCGGGGGCTGGATCAAGGAGCGCGATCAGGCCGAGGTGCTGGATATTTTTGACAAAGGCGAGGTGACGGCGGCCCCCATTTACGACATTTCCGACATCGTCGCCGACGAACATTTCCGGGGACGGAAAATCCTGGTCGACCTGCCGGATAAGGACTTAGGCAATGTCCCCATGCACAACGTTATCCCGCGCTTGTCGGAAACGCCTGGCGGATTTCGCCTGCCGGCACCTGAGTTGGGTGAACACACCGAGGCGCTTTTGGAGGAGCAAGGCATCGATGCCGCCGATCTAGCGGCATTAATAAAAAGGGGAGTTGTTTGAATGAGCGAGGCCGTTCCGGAGGAAACCCTCTTGGTCTGGCGTTCGTTGCTGTATGTGCCGGCTAATAATCAACGCTTCATCGACAAGGCCCACACAAGGGGCGCCGACGCCATCATCCTTGATCTTGAGGACAGCGTGCCGGCGGCGGAACGTGATCGGGCGCGGTGCATGTTGGCCGAATCTGCGGCGATATCCAGTCAGGCGGGTAGCGATGTGGTGGTCCGGATCAACCGCCCTGACGCTGAGGCGATAAGCGATCTGGACGCCACCGTGATTGCCGGCGTCGACGCACTAATGCTGCCCAAGGTGGACGATGCCGCCCATGTTCTAGCCCTGGCCGATGCGGTAGAAAAATTGGAGAGTGAGCGGGGCCTAACGCCCGGCGGGATTCGGTTCGTGGTCATGGTCGAAAGCCCGGCGGCGTTGTTTAAGGCCGACGAAATTGCGTCCGCCCACCCCCGAAATACAGCCGCCTTCCTCGGCGGCGAGGATTTTGCCACCGCCGCCGGCATAGTGCCTGATCCCGAAACCCTGTTCCTGCCCAAACTGATGACTATGTTTGCCGCCCGGGCCGCCGGGATCACGCCGTTGGGGATGCTCGGTACCGTCGCCGACTATCAAGATCTGGATGCCGTTCGGGGTATAATCAAGCGTTCGCGCAAATTCGGATTTGAAGGGGCATCGTGCATTCATCCCAGCGTTGTGCCGCTGCTGAACGAGGAAATGGCGCCTTCAATGGCAGAGGTCGATCAGGCACAGCGTATTGTCGAGGCCTATGCGGCGGCGGAAAAGGAAGGGCTCGGCGCAATTACCGTTGATGGCATGATGATTGATGTGCCGGTGGCGGTTCGTGCCGAGGCCTTGCTGAAACGCTATGCCGCCATCCAGGCTCGGGACGCTTAGGCTTCCCCCCGTTCCAATCGGCGGCCTTCTTTCTCCAGTTCCTTGATCTTGGCGGCTAAGGCGATATAGATCAGCTGCGAGCCGATGGCAGCCAGCAAAGGCGATGCCAAGATTATAAAACCCCAGTAAATCATCTGCGCCGTTTCGATGCCGGGGAACAGGACCGTGTGGTAGTAGATAACGTAGATAATCAGGAACAGCTACGTCACCAGGGCCAGCCGGAAGGACGTGCGTTGGGTCAGCTTGCTCGGTTTGATCGGGCCGCCGAAAGCGCGGATGATGCTGGTGAACAGGCCGCCGGCGAAATTGGCCACCAACACCAGGGCGCAGATTATGATGATGGTTAAGGCGTCATTTCCGGGAAAGCCGAACGTCTTCATGAAATCTTCGATGCCGCCCATAGATCGTGCCCTTTATAATGGAGACCAAGCCGCCGGGGTCGCGTTCCCGAGAATCGTTTAGGTATTACACCAAACAACCTGTAACAATTTCACCCATACCTTATTCGGTAGCACGGCGCCTTAGTATAAACACCGCTACAATGCTCCCCAATGCCGCCATCACGGCCATGGCCTGATAGGCGCCGGCACCGTACAGGCCGTAAAGGTTTCCCGATGCCAACATCGCCAACCCTAAGGCCAATCCCATAACCACAGCGGAATAAAGGCTCTGGGCCGACGCCGATACCGCCTGGGGAACACGGCGGGATATGAAATAAATCGCCCCCAAATGGGTGGCGGCGAAAGTAAAGGCGTGAAGGGCCTGCATGATAATCAAAACCCCCAGCCCCCCGGCGGTCCCCGTTACAGACCAGCGCACCGCTCCGGCCACACCGCCAAGAAGGATGAGTTTGGCCGGGCCAAGCCGGCGGACCAAATGGGCGCCGAAGGCAAACAGGATGATCTCGGCGATCACGCCTTCCGCCCATAGAAAGCCGATGACGGTTTCCGAATACCCTTGTGCTTTCCAATTAAGCGTTCCGAAACCGTAATAGACGCTATGGCTGGCCTGGATTAAGGCAGTGGCGATCAAGAACAGGCCAAATTGAGGAACCCGGATAACGGTGAAGGCAGCGAAGCGGGTTTCGGTAGAGGCCGGGGCCTGGGTCGGGGGCAGGGCCAGGGTGACAACAATGACAAGGGCGAGCGAGCTAAGCAGGACCCAGAATATGATGTCGGTGGACCCGTCGGTTAGGAAATATCCGGTGCCGACAGCGGTGGCGATGAAGGTCAACGATCCCCACAACCTGACCCGGCCGTAATCCAGTTCCTTGGCTCCGCCTTGTTCTCCCTCCTGTCGTCCCCCTTGTTTCCCCCCGGGTCCCGATAGCATGGCCAGGCTTTCGCCTAGCGGCATGATCGGTGACCAAACGGCGAAAAACAGGATACTGACCAGAAGGATCGGCCAGAAGTGATCGGTCCCCGCGAACAAGGTGAATGAGGCGAATGCCAAAACCGCGAGCCCGACGATGATCGGGCGCCGTTGTCCGCGGCGGTCTGCGATGTGGGCGATCAGGGGATTTGAGATGACCTTGATGCCGACACTGGCGGCGATAACGACGCCGATTTCCGTTGGCCCCAATCCCTTCGCCGCCAACCATACTGGCCAGAACGGCACGTGGATACCGATCATGGCGAAAATGGCGCCGTAAAAGAACGCCAGACGCAGGGCGGTTCGTGTGTTGTCTGGCGGGACCGGGTCGGGCATGATTCTAAAAGGAGGCATCGAAAGTCTCTAACGGGTCAACAGAAATTCGAGGAACCATGAAGATTGTATTTTTTGGCAGCGGCGGCATTGGCGGATATTTCGGCGCCCGTTTGGCGGCGGCCGGTGAAGACGTCCATTTTATCGCCCGCGGTCGGCACTTAGCGGCGATGAAAAGCAATGGTCTCCGTGTCAACAGCCCGCTCGGCGATGTTCACCTCGAAACGCCCCAGGCCACCGACGATCCGGCGCAGTGTGGACCGGCCGACTTGGTCGTTGTCGGGGTTAAGCTCTATGACACCGAGGCCGCGGCGGTTGCCATCAAGCCACTGGTCGGACCGGAAACAACGGTGGTGTCATTCCAGAACGGTGTTCACGCCGGCCAGGTGTTCTCCGATGCCTTTGGCCGTGACAAGGTGATTGGCGGCTCATCGTCCATTGCCACCCAAATCCAGGAACCGGGGGTCATTCTGCATACCGGTACCATGGCCAGCATGGCCTTCGGTGAGTGGGACGGCGAGGAGAGCGCCCGCGTCGTGGCATTTTTGGATGCCTGTAAGGGCGCCGGGATTAACGCGACCATATCCGATGATATCAATGAAGTCATTTGGTCAAAGTTCATTTTCCTTTCATCCTTTAGTGGCGTGACCTGCCGGTTCCGCCAGTCGATCGGGCCAATCAGGGAGGATGCGGAAAAATTGGCGATTTATCACCAAGCCCTGGAGGAAACCTTTGCCGTCGCAATCGCTAAGGGGGTGAATCTGAAAACCGATCTGGTTGAGAAACGCATGGCCTTTACCGAGGGCCTTCCGGTAGAGATGTACGCCTCCATGTATCACGATTTGGTGAACGGCAGGCGGCTGGAATTGCCTTGGTTATCGGGTGCGGTGGTCGACTTGGGACGGCAACTGGGCATAGAAACCCCGGCCCACCTGGATTTTACCGACGCGCTGGAACCCTTCGTCGAAGGCCAAACCTAAAAACTTCCTGTTTTTCGGGGAATAAGAGATCTTTGGGAAGTGTGACAGTCGTCACACCCAAGTTTCTTAGGATTTTAATATAATTGTCACCAATGCCGGCCAAACCCAACCTTTTCTAAAAGAATTCTTGGGGCTAATTGCTTTTTCACCGGTTTTGGTCCCGTTCATGTTCGATATCCCCCTGATCAGATATTGTTATCGGTAGGGCTTTGGCTTGCAAGGGGCCGGGGATGCCGGTATAACCCGCCCGCCTTTACACCCCCTAAACAACCATCCGAGTAAGGAATTCGCCCCATGGCCGTCGAGAGGACGCTCTCCATCATTAAGCCGGACGCCACCCGTCGCAATCTCACCGGCGCCATCAACAAATGTTTTGAGGACGCCGGCCTTCGCATCGTCGCCCAGAAACGCATCCAATTGACCCGTGACAAAGCCGAGGGTTTCTATGCCGTTCATAAGGAACGGCCGTTTTACGGCGACTTGTGTGACTTTATGACGTCGGGCCCGGTGGTCGTGCAGGTGTTGGAGGGCGAGGGCGCCATTGCCAAGAACCGCGAAGTCATGGGCGCGACCAATCCGGACGATGCCGCCGAAGGCACCATTCGCAAGTTGTTCGCCGAAAACATCGAAGCCAATTCGGTGCACGGGTCGGACAGTCCGGATAACGCCGCCACCGAAATCAAGTATTTCTTCGAAGGCTCTGAAATCATCGGCTAGCCGAAGTCAAACACCGTCAGGTTTTTTGAACCGTCCGTTCAGGCGGGAAGCTGACGGTGACGATGGAACCTTTGCCGACCTCGCTTGTAATGTTCAGGTCGGCGTTATGAAGATCCAACAGTGAATTGCAGATTGGCAGCCCTAGGCCGGTGCCGTCGTGGTTGCGGGAAAGGCTGCCCGCGACTTGCGTGAAGGGGGCCATGATTTTCGGAATATCCTTATCGGCGATCCCGATCCCGGCATCGATATCACCGTAAAGCGCCGATAGAACGGCTCCTCCCATGACGGTTAACCCCACCATCAAGATGAGAAGAGCAAGGAAACCACCGGCGAGAAAGATTTTGGTTCTCGGCTGATCCATGGTTACGCATCTTCCCCAAGGGTAACGTAGAATTGCGTTTCTTCTGTCTTTTGTTAATTCTTTCCTTTTCCATCAATCAGTGCAAGTTCTCCGTCTACTTTGACCCGGCCTTCAGCGATAAGGCGTACCGCCTCGGGATAGATGACATGTTCCTGCTCCAACACCCGGGCGGCCAGGGTATCTGCGGCGTCGCCGGGCTGAACGGGCACCTTGGTTTGTAAAAGGATCGGACCGGTATCCATTTCCGGACGCACGAAATGCACGGTACAGCCGGAGAATTCTTCGCCCGCATCGAGGACCCGTTGATGCACCTCAAGGCCCTTAAAGGCGGGCAGTAGTGACGGATGAATATTGATTAACCGGTCGCGCCAATGGTCGATAAAATGAGTCGATAAAAGCCGCATGAACCCGGCCAGGCAGACCAATTCGGCGCCGTTACCGGCAGCAGACTTTTCTATGGCCTCGGTCATGGATGCATCGAATGTCTCGCGGTCTTCGAAATCCTTGTGATTAATGACGGTGGTCGGGATGCCCGCCGCCTTTGCCCGTTCAAGTCCTTGGGCGCCGGCGACATTTGAAATCACCAACACAATTTCTGCCGGCCATCCAGGTTGGTTCGCGGCGTCTATCAGGGCCTGCAGGTTGCTGCCCCGGCCGGAGATCAGGACCGCGATTTTCATGGCGGCCAGGCATCCTCCATATTGTTGAGGTGTACGGCGGGGGTGTCGCCGGCATCAGCGGCTTCGGTGACGGCGCCGATGCGAAAGACAATCTCGCCGGCGTCCCTCAGGGCGCGTTCCACTGCGTCTGCTTTTTCATCAGCGGCGATAACGGCCATGCCGATACCGCAGTTAAAAGTCCGCGCCAATTCAAGGGGCGCGATCGCCCCTTTTTTAGCCAGCCAGCCGAACACCGGGGGCAGCGGCCATGTCGAGACATCGACGGTGGCAGCAAGCCCATCGGCAAGGACGCGGGGAATGTTTTCCAGCAGGCCGCCGCCGGTGATATGGGCGAGGCCGTGGACGCCGCCGGTTTCCAGCGCCGCTAGACAGCTTTTGACGTAAATTTTCGTCGGCTCCAACAGCGACCGGCCGAGGGACGTTCCCGGGTTGAATGGTGCGTCTTCGGCGTAATCGAAATCACCGTCCTCGACGATGCAACGAACCAGGGAATAGCCGTTGGAATGAAGCCCTGAAGAGGCCAGCCCGAAGATCACATCGCCGGGCATTGCCTCCTTGCCGGTCAGTACGGCGTCGCGTTCGACGGCGCCGACGGAGAACCCGGCCAAGTCATAGCGGCCAGGCGCATACATACCAGGCATTTCTGCGGTCTCACCACCGATCAGGGCGCATCCTGCCTGCCGGCAGCCTTCGGCGATGCCTTCTACCAATTGTCGTCCGGCGTCAACGTCGAGCTTGCCGGTGGCCATGTAATCAAGAAAAAACAACGGCTCTGCGCCTTGAACTACCAGATCATTGACGCACATGGCGACAAGATCGATGCCGACGGTGGTGTGATCGTCCGCAGATTCGGCAATCATCAGCTTGGTGCCGACGCCGTCCGTGGCGGCGACCAGCAGGGGATCGATGTAGCCGACGGCCTGAAGGTCGAAAAGTCCGCCGAAGCCGCCGAGTTCCGTTGTCGCGCCGGGCCGCTTCGTAGACGCCGCCAACGGTTTGATGGCCTCAACAAAGGCATTTCCTGCATCTATATCGACACCGGAGTCCTTATAGGTGGCGCCAATGCCGTTATTAGGCCTTTTTTGGGTAATAGCTTCCTCCTCGGGTGCGCTATGGTAAGTTGCCTCAACGACGGGGTTAGGGGGAGAAGATAGTGTATCCGCGACGTTTTGTAATGGGTGATATTGATGCATAAACGGGGATTTTTAAATCATCTGTTTGCGGCCCTTGTCCTCACCGCAATGGTGGTGAGTTCAACCTCGATATATGCGCAAAATCAATCACAGGCCCTGGACGTAAATGTTTTCGAAGTTCGCGACGTTGCCGTTGATGTCACCGCAGAAACCGCCGCTGTGGCCCGTGAACAGGCCCGGGCAGAGGGCAAGGCAAGGGCGTTCCAAAGGTTGATGGAACGTCTTACCCTAAGGATCGAGCATTCGGGTTTGCCACAGCTATCGGCGGAGGAAATATCACCTTATGTTAAGGATTTTTCGGTCGCCGATGAAAAAACCTCTTCTGTTCGTTATCTGGCTCGGTTGACCTTTCATTTTAAGCCTAAGGAAGTGCGCGGGTTGTTGACCGAATCCGGCTTCAGTTTCGCCGAAACCGTCTCGAAGCCGGTCTTGGTGCTACCGGTGTTCCAGAACGCGGGTGCGCTTATTTTGTGGGATGAGCCGAACCCATGGCGAGAGGCCTGGAACGCTCGATCGAAAACGCGAAGCCTGGTTCCGACCCTGCTACCATTAGGTGATTTGGCTGATATCGCTACCATTGGCGCCGATCAGGCCATGGACGGAGATCAACAAAGGCTTGCCGCCCTCGCCAAACGTTACGGTGCCAGTGACACTCTTGTCGTTTTCGGGGTCATGCGTATCGATGCGGCCCAGGCGCGGCGGGTTCTGGACGTCTATTTCACCCGCTTCGGGCGCCAGCTTCAGGAACAAACCGAAGTCATCAGCTTTCCCCAGAAAAAGGGCGAGACGGTTTCCGCCCTGTTGGCGCGGGCCTCGCAGGAATTGACGTATGTGGTCGAGGATAACTGGAAGCGTGACAATCTACTGCAGTTTGATCGCGCCGACATGATCCCCGTGATGGTGTCGATCTCCGGCCTTAAAGAATGGATCAGGGTCCGTGCCCGGCTCGACGGTGTCGCCGTCCTCCAGCGTACGGAATTGGTTTTACTGTCAAAGGAACTGATTCATCTCAACCTGCATTTCATCGGCGAGACCAACCAATTGGCACTGGCTTTGGAACAAGCAGACCTTAAGCTGGCCCAGGAAAACGACCAATGGCGTTTGTCACTCGCCGTTCCCATTACTTCGGCAGGCCCAAAGTCAAAATGAATATCCCTAATCTAATCACCCTGGCTCGCTTGGCAGCGGTTCCGGTGATTATCTGGCTGATCCTGGACAACGATATGAAAATCGCTTTCTGGGTGTTTTTTGTCGCCGCTATCTCCGATGCCGTTGACGGCTTCATCGCCAAGCATTTCAACGCCGAAACCGTGTTTGGAACCTATCTCGACCCGATCGCCGATAAGGCCCTATTAGTTGGCGTTTACTTGACCCTAGGTAACGAAGGCTACCTTCATACGTGGTTGGTGATTTTGGTGGTATTCCGTGATTTAGTCATCGTCGGTGGCGCCGTCCTGTTCCATACGGTAACTCAGGAACTGACCATGCGGCCGTTGAGGATTTCCAAGATCAACACGTTATTTCAGTTGCTGTTGGCCATCGGCGTGCTTTGGATCCAGGCCTATGGTATCGATGATGGCCTTGGCCTTGAGGTTATGGGATATATTGTCGCGGCGACGACGTTGTGGTCCGGAACCAGTTATGTGATTACCTGGAGCCACCGTGCCACCATTATTTCGGGCGTGCCCCGGGACCAGGTTTCGGACCAGAGGGCGGACCATCCGGAAGATAAAGCGTGACGGGGAATTGACGTGAGCAACGACAAAAAGACCATTATCTGGCTGGCCGGTCTGGTCGTCTTCATTATTGTTCTGCATGCCCTGTCAGGCATCCTGTTGCCTTTCGTCGCCGGCATGGCGATTGCCTATTTCCTCGACCCAATGGCCGATAAGCTGGAAAAATGGGGAACATCCCGGACCTTGGCGACGACGCTGATCGTCGCCGGGTTCTTTGCCGTTACCGGCGGCATTCTGGTTTTGCTATTTCCCTTGTTGCAGTCCCAAATCGTCGGGTTGGCGTCGTTGATTCCGGAATTCATCGAAAAGGCCCGTGATTATGCGGCGCCGCTGCTGGAACGGCTGCAAACCGACCTGGCACCGGATGCCCTGGAGCGTTTGAAGTCCGCCGCCGGTTCCTATGCCGGTGCTGCGATCATGTGGTTCTCTGGCGTTGTCGGCGACATTTGGAAGGGTGGGCTTGCGTTCTTTAACCTGTTGTCGCTGATCATTATTACCCCGGTGGTAGCTTTTTACCTGCTCCGCGATTACGACCTGATCGTCAAATGGGTAGACGGTTATCTTCCCCGTGCCGCGCAGGCGACTATTCATGAACAGGTGCGTGCCATCGATGCGGCTATCGCCGGGTTCCTTCGAGGCCAGGCTTGCGTGTGCTTTGTGCTGGCGACTTGGTACGGCGCCGCGTTGACCGTAGTAGGGCTGGAATCCGGGCTGCTGGTCGGGCTCGGCGCCGGGGCCATTTCATTCATTCCCTATATTGGCGCGGCAATAGGGTTGTTTGTCGGTGTATCCATTGCCCTTGCCCAATTCCCAGAATGGATGCAGATCGGTGTCGTCGCCTTAATCTTTATCATCGGCCAGACCGCCGAAAGTTACATCCTGACGCCGCGACTGGTCGGCGGTAGGATTGGCCTGCATCCGGTATGGATTATCTTTGCGCTGCTGGCCGGCGGGGCACTTCTCGGCTTTACCGGCGTCTTGTTGGCGGTTCCGATGGCGGCCATCATTGGGGTATTGCTCCGTTTTGGGCTCAAGCGGTACAGAGCGAGTTCCCTTTACAGTGGTGTTACATAAAAACGTGCGTGAAGCGGCTCAACTCACCCTCGATTTTGACCATCGCCCGGCGCTGGGCGGCGACGACTTCCTGGTCGCGGCTCCTAATGCCGATGCGGTGCGCTGGCTCGACTCCTGGCCCGATTGGCCGGGGCCGGCGCTGGTGATTTACGGCGCCGCTGGTTCCGGCAAAACCCATTTGGCTCAGGTGTTTCTGGCCAGGAGCATGGCCAAAGTGGTCACCGCTGGTGATCTTCTGGATAGCCAGCCGCCGGTCTATGTGGGCGAGGAGCCGGCGGCTGTCCTTGAAGACGTTGATTTGCTGGTTGGTCCATCCGCTGCCTCCCCAGACCTGGAAGAGGCCGTCCTTCATCTCTATAACCACCTGGGTGAAACCGGCCGCCACCTGATGTTAACTG
>Ga0066383_10000246_pt1 | contig 18995 bp, 21 predicted proteins | sample Knorr_S23_td_Bot_FD_70950 | JGI IMG/M metagenome (GOLD analysis project Ga0066383, IMG submission 70950) | Marine microbial communities from Southern Atlantic Ocean transect - Knorr_S23_td_Bottom_ad_3770_LV_A | ecosystem: Environmental > Aquatic > Marine > Oceanic | place: Southern Atlantic...
GGTTTGAAGGAGTACTTTGACTTTACCATTTATTCATCAGGGCTTCCTTTTCGTAAGCCGCACCCCTCCATTTTTCAACTGGCGATAAGCCGTTTTCAGGTGCAGCCTTCCCAAATTCTTTTTGTCGGTGATAGCCTTTCCACAGATATTTTTGGGGCTCATGAGGTGGGAATGAAGACGGCCTGGCTTAACCGCAAGAAGGAACAGGCTGAACTATGCCCCGACTATGAATTAGGTTCTCTGGAAGATTTGTTACGGATTCATTGGGTTCATGTATGAGCTCCCGGCCTAAGTTTTTTGTTGCCAGAGAACAAATAAACAATAATAAGGTTACTCTTACCGGATCGGATGTCTCGCATATCAGAACTGTATTGAGATTGGAAGCGGGGGACTCAATACAGGTCATAAGTGATTCGGATAAATGGCTCACTGTTCGACTGGTTGAGGTCAAGACGAAAGAGGTCAAGGGAGAAGTCGTTGCTTCGGTAACAATCAATGTCGAGTCTCCTTTAGCAGTTCATTTGGGACAAGCATTGACCAAAGGTAACAAGTTCGATGTGATTTTAAGAAAGTCGGTGGAATTGGGAGTGCGTTCTATTACCCCTTTAATGACTGAGCGTTGCGTGGTAAAAACTCATCGGACAGAGGTGGGCAAGAAAATCGAGCGCTGGAAAAAAATTGTACTGGAAAGTTCCAAGCAATGCGGTCGTTCCAAGATTCCTTTGGTGGCGGAAGATGTTGAAACCCTGGAAACGTTTTGCCGCAAAAATGACCATCAGGATCTAAAGCTTATCTTTTGGGAGTTGGAGGAAAAAAAGACTCTTAAAGATATTAAGCTGGATGTGCAACCACGCTCTGTTGCTGTTTTGATTGGGCCGGAGGGGGGGTTCAGCCAGGCTGAGATTGAGAATGTCCGGGAATACGGGTTTCAGACAGTGGGCTTGGGGCCGCGGATCCTGCGGGCAGAAACGGCCCCAGTGGTGGCTTTGGCTCTGTTGCAGTCGCGTTGGGGCGACCTGTAATATTCAAGCGCAAAAATGAAAATCGAAAATTCAAACCAATGAGCTTATGACATATCGATGCAAGCTTGACATTTTTGAAGGGCCTTTGGACTTGCTTCTTCATTTGGTTAAAGAACAGAAGATGGATATCTACGATATCCCCATTGCCGAAATTACCCGGCAGTATATGACCTATCTGGACATGATGCAGGAATTGAACCTTGAACTGGTCGGGGAGTATTTAGTCATGGCCGCCGAACTGACGCGCATCAAATCGAAAGTTTTGCTTCCCGCTCCTGAAACGGACGAAGAATGGGATGCAGGAGGCGGAGAAGACCCGCGCGCGGAACTGATGCGCAGGCTACGGGAATACCAGCGCTATCGGGACGCGGCATTTGAGTTAAGAATGAAGGAACATGACCAGGCACAGATTTTTGTGCGTGGCGGGGAGATTGAAATTGAGGGTAGCTCTGAAGCGAAGGAATTGGTTGATACATCGGTTTTCGATTTATTTAAAGCTTACCAGAAAATCCTGGAGGCCAAATCCTTTGAAAAGGATTTTGAAATTGAAATTACTGAGATGTCGGTCACAGATCGGATTCAGTACATCCTGGAAATTCTCAACGCTTCAGAAAGTGTTACGTTTGAATCCCTGTTTACGGTTTTAAACAAAAAGCAAGAAGTCATCGTGACGTTTCTTGCCATTCTGGAATTAATGCGCCTCAAATTATTGCGCGTTCAACAGACCAGCCACTTCGAAGCCATCCGCATCTACAAATCCGCCGACCAGGATACACAGGACGCTATTCTGCAAGATTATCACCGCACTATGGATTCTGAATCATCCAATTCCTGAAGGATCACCCGGGCCAAATTATATCAGCTATTTCCTGAGCAGGAAGTGCCTTACTGCATAGGAAGCCTTGGAATTGATCGCATTCCAGGTTTTGAAGGAAATCGTGTTGCTCCTGGGTTTCCACCCCTTCCGCGATGGTTTTAAATCCCATTTTTTGTGAAATGGTAATGATTCCCTGAATGATCGCCAAATTGCTGTTATCCGTGCAATCCCGAATAAAAGAGTGATCGATTTTCAAAGTATCAATGGGAAGCCTTTTCAGATAACCCAGGGAAGTGTATCCGGAGCCGAAATCGTCAAGAGAAATCTGAATTCCGAATTCTCTGAATTCTTTTAGGACATCGATGGCCGCCTGTACATTGGTCATAACTGCGGTCTCAGTGACCTCGATTTCCACATACTTTGGATGAATTCCCTCCGTTATTATAATATTTTTGACTTTTTCAACCAAGTCCGGTTGTTCAAACTGCCTGCCAGAAAGGTTGACCGCTATTTTTATAGCGTTCCCATACTTTTGGCACCATTCCTGGATTTGACCGCATGTGGTCTGAAAGGTCCATTCCCATATTCTATGGATAAGTCGGCTCTCCTCAGCAAGGGGAATGAATACCGCAGGAGAAATAGTTTTCCCATCGGGTCGGTGCCAGCGAATTAGGGCTTCTAATCCTTCAATTTTTCCGGTTGTCAGATTGACCTTGGGTTGGTAATGCATTTCAAATTCTTTATTATTAATTGCGTTCCATAAATCCTGCTCCAGGGCCAATCGAGTTATGATTTTGTCATGCATTGAAGATTCATACAGACGGTAAGCATGGCCCCCAGATTTCTTGGCTTGATACATCGCGATATTTGAATTCTTAAATAGTGTTTCAACATCTTTTCCATCATCAGGGAAAAGTGCGATTCCAATGCTGAAGTTGGAATGAAACTGATTTTCTTTTAGTGTCAAAGGCTGTTTCATAATGTCAAGGACTCGTTGCGCCATTTTTGCTGGAAAGTATTCATCCGCTAAATTGGGAAGAAGAATGATAAAATCATCTCCTCCCAAACGCCCGAATGTATCTTCCTTACGCAGGGTCCCCTCAAACCTATTTGCCACCTGGATTAAAAACTGATCTCCCGCTTCATGCCCGGCCTCAGTTGGTTTCCCTCATGTATAAGTAGCTCACCACTAGGCACCGGAGAACCTCCGGGGGCGTAGTATTCTTCCCCAGACTTCATGCCCCGCAGGGGTATAATTAGCAAAGCTCTTTGGACCGAGATAAATTTTTACAGTGCCCAAACCGTTTTAGAAGCTTGATATGCTATTGCTATTGCCTCCACTGCTAAGGGGAACTATTTGGAAAGAGGGCTTTTCGTCTGGTGCTGGGTGGGATATAATATTACAATAAACAATAGCTTATATCCCAAACCCAAAATTATGCTTCGTCAAATTAAAGAAGATGTCCAGGTTGCTATAGAAAAGGATCCTGCTGCGAGAAATTTTTTCGAGGTATTGATTTTGTATCCTGGAGTTCATGCCTTGATCGGCTACCGGTTGTCTCATGGCTTATGGAACATGGGGTTCAAGTTTCTTGCCAGGACCATTTCCCAATTTTTCAGATGGATAACAGGTATAGAAATTCATCCAGCCGCGAAAATTGGCCATCGGTTTTTTATCGACCATGGTATGGGGGTTGTTATTGGAGAAACTTCGGAAGTTGGTGACAACGTATTTATTTACCATGGGGTGACATTAGGAGGCTTGGCGACTAAAAAGGCCAAACGCCATCCCACCATCTCCGACAATGTAGTCATTGGTGCAGGGGCGCAGGTTTTAGGCCCGATCCATGTTGGCTGTAACACGAAAATAGGTTCCGGATCGGTGGTTCTTCAGGATGTTCCTGAGCATTCCACTGTTATCGGGGTTCCTGGAAGGGTGGTCTTTTCCGGCATCTCTTCAGATATGGAAGATGATGAGGGCTTGGAATCCTTTCCTGATCCTGTGGCCCGGGCGATCGAGTGCATGTTGGACCGCTTGCCCCAAATGGAAAAAGAAATCCGCCATTTAAAGGAAACCCTGAGGCAGAAGGGAATAGACACTGCACCCTCAAAACCAGTTGAAAGGGATCCTTCCAATATAAAACAGGTGTCAGGCCAGTCTAAATCCTGATTTTAGGGCATCTCTAAACATTGCTTTTGGCCGACGATCTGCCGGTGATAGATAGCGTGATATTTTTTCCTTAACTTTCATGCCCCGCAGGGGTAGAAAAGGTAAAGGCTGAGGAAGAATATCACGTGTCCATAGGGTCCAGCGTCACGCTGGCCACGCCTAGCGGCTCCTTTCTTCCTGCTCTGGTTTAGCTGGTATTTCTCGCAGATATTTCGGTACTTTAAATTTGGATAAAATTTATCTTGATCATAATGCCACCACCCCGGTTGCGCCAGAAGTTCTGCACATCGTAACTTCTGTATTGCAGGACCAGATGGGAAACCCTTCCAGTGTGCACTCTATGGGGAGGTCAGCCCGTGTCTTGATAGATGAAGCCCGGGAACAGGTGGCTTCCCTCATTGGTGCCTCTCCATCAGAAATTGTTTTCACTAGTGGGGGCACAGAGGCAAATAATTTAGCCTTGCTGGGAGTAGCTCTGGGAATGGGTAAATCCGGAGGCCATATAGTTACCAGTCAGGTGGAACACCCCTCGGTTTTAAATCCATGCAAGCAGCTGGAAAGTCTGGGTTTTGTTGTAGACCGGTTGAAGGTTGATAAGCTAGGGCGAATTGATTTGCAAGCTTTGGAAAATTGCCTGACAGAAGCAACTCTGCTGGTTTCCCTGCAACATGCCAACAGTGAGACCGGCGTTTTGCAGGATATTGTAAAGATTGGGGAGATAGCCAGGAAAAAGAAGGTATTGTTTCACACCGATGCGATACAAAGTGTGGGTAAAATTCCAGTTCGGGTGCAAGACTTGCCTGTCGACATGTTGTCCATTTCAGCGCATAAACTGAATGGACCGAAGGGAGTTGGTGCTCTTTATTTAAGGAAAGGGAGCCCGGATTTGTTTTCACCCGTGTGCGGGGGAAGTCAGGAAAAAAAAAGAAGGGGGGGCACGGAAAATGTGGCGGGAATAGCGGGTTTTAGTAAAGCCTGCGAACTGGCTCAGAAACATATAGTTTCCCAAAAATCCTCAGGGCTTTCCTCTTTACGGGACCATTTTTATCAATTGGTATCCAATCTGATTTCAGGAATGGAAATTTTTGGTGATTTGGAGAACAGACTTCCCAATACTTTGGACTTGGGATTTGAAGGGGTTGAAGGTGATACTTTGTTGATTAGCTTGGATATGGCAGGAGTGGCAGTTTCTACAGGATCGGCTTGCAGTTCGGGGAGCGGACTGCCTTCACCAGTGCTGACAGCAATGGGCATACCTTTTGATAAAATTAACTCATCTATTCGTTTCAGTTTCGGTTGGAGCAATACAACAGCAGAAATTGAAAAAGCCGCTAAGATTTTGGCGCAAACCGTGTCGTTAAACCGGACGGGAACGGCAATGGAGGGAAGCAAAAAAATTAATGAAACCCCTTTAAAATTCAATCGATATAAAATATATTGAGAGGAGTAAACCCTTCAAAATGAGGTTGACATTTTTGGGTCAACCCCATATAATTCATTGATTATTAAGGGATAACTTATCCTTATTAGAACTTGATGGAGTTAGATATGCCGCCCGCCAACATTTTCACCCGCCTAATTTTAATTTTGTTTCTATTCTTTTCTTTAATTCTTAATGGTTGTAGCTATCTTCCTTGGGTTGGTGAAGAAGATGATGACCTGGCCTTTGAGGAAGATTTTCCGTTTGAAGATGAGAGAGAGATGGATCGTGATGATAGGCGCCATGGTAGAGATGATGAGTTCGGTTCCAGTGAGGATGAATTTTTTGCTGAGGATAAGGGATTCTCTGATATGGATGCAGGGGAGGACGGGTTTATAGAAGGGGACCCGGATGGCTTTGCCAGTATAGACCAGCGCACTGATAGGAATGAGTTGAGAGGTGATGTGGAAAGTCTTCAAAGTCAACAGGAGGCCCTAATCAGCAAGGTTCGGGAACTGGAAGAGATTTTGAGCGTCTTGGAGCCCAAGATCAATGCTGCGAGCGAAAGGCTGGAGAGTGGCATCTCGTCGGTTACAGATTCTTCTGACTTTCTGGAGCCTGAGGTTGAGGATTTAAAAGCGCAGATGGCCCGGCTTAACGAAGAGATTACCCGAATTAAAATGCAAAGAGCCCAATCTGCACCTGTCCACAAAAAGAGAGTACGTAGGACACGTGCAAAGAATCCCCCAGAATATGACAAAGCTCTGGCTGCTTATCGGAGCAGGAATTATGACGAGTCCATTTTACTATTCCAAAATCTGGATCTGAGCAATCCTCCTACTAAACTCAAGGATAATATTGCTTTCTGGATTGGTACCAATTATGTGGCACTAGAAATGTATGATGACGCGATCCTTCAGTTTGAGACGGTTTTAAATAAATTTCCCCGAGGGAACAAGGTGCACGATTCTCGTTACATGCTTGGTATGACCTATTCCAAAAAGGGGGAAACCAGTCGTGCGGTTGAAGTTCTGGAGGGTGCCTTGAGGAAAAATCCTCCTGCCGAAGTGCGTGGGAAAATCCTTGCCCAATTAAACCAGATTCAGTAGTTAGCCTCCTTACAACCTTTTGTTCCCACTTATCGGTTGAAGCCGATAGAGTTTTGGGTTATTCTCCTTCCACAATGGGCTGTTGTGTGCAGGCTTTTTCCTGTTGTCAATAACCTGACTGCCTGACCTGAAATCCTTCTCGTCCCCGGTGGTTTGAGGTCCTGTTTCTTCATCCAGAACTCTTTGTTTCCCTCGGTATGCCTACTGATTCTATAGTTATAGCCATTATTCCCGCGCGGTGGGCCTCCTCCCGGTTTCCTGGCAAACCCCTTGCCCTCATAAAAGGGAAACCGATGGTTCAATGGGTTTTTGAACAGGCCAGCAAAGCAGAAAGTGTCTCAGAAGTGATCGTCGCCACCGATGATGTCCGTATCCTGGATGCCGTGAGCGGTTTTGGTGGAAATGCCGTCATGACCTCGTTGGACCATGAGTCTGGAACCGACCGTATTGCCGAGGTAGTTCGTGATAGAGAATGTGAGATTGTTGTGAATGTGCAAGGTGACGAGCCGCTGATCCCTCCTGGGAATATTGACCTTATCGTGCGCCCTTTAATGGAAGGAGCTTCGGAATCGACAGTCACATTAAAGATTTTAATTCAAACACGCGATGAATTGATGGATCGAAATATTACAAAGGTTGTAGTGGATAGTTCCAATTCAGCTTTGTATTTTTCAAAAGCTCCCATACCCTGGGATAGGGATGAATGGGGCGGCGATTTGATGCAAAACTCATCGTTCGACCCCTTGAAGCCTTTCTGGTATAAACATATTGGCCTATACGCCTACAGGAAAAAATTTTTGATGGAGTTTGAAGGTTTACCTAAATCGGGTCTTGAGAAAATAGAAAAGCTTGAACAATTGCGCATCCTTGAGAGTGGATTCAAAATTAAAGTCGTTGAGACGGATCTGGACTCAATCGGTGTGGATTGTGAAGCGGATTTGGCGAAAATTGAAAAACGTTTGGCCGAACAGGTAGTTTTACCCCGAACCCAAAATCGATGAGGAACATTGAGTGAAAAAACGCATTAGCAGGAAGAAAGTAAAATACATCTTCGTCACAGGTGGGGTTCTATCATCTTTGGGCAAAGGGATTGCGGCGTCATCCATAGGCAGCTTGCTGGAATGTTCCGGCCTTAAAATAACCATCCTCAAGCTAGACCCATACATCAATGTAGACCCGGGGACGATGAATCCGTTTCAGCATGGGGAGGTTTATGTGACCGATGACGGTGCGGAAACCGACCTGGATCTAGGACATTATGAACGGTTCACCCATGCAAAAATGCGCCGGGCGAATAACATCACCGCGGGTCGTATTTATCACAATGTAATTCAAAAGGAACGCAAAGGAGAGTATTTGGGGGCCACAGTTCAGGTGATTCCCCATATTACCGATGAAATCAAGCATCATATCCGCTCTGTCGGCGATAGGGTGGATGTCGTAATCTGTGAAATCGGGGGAACTGTTGGCGATATTGAAAGCCTGCCTTTCCTGGAGGCTATTCGCCAGTTTCGCTTTGATGTCAAACCCAAGGATGTGCTTTATGTTCACCTGACCCTCGTCCCTTATATTAAAACCGCGGGTGAATTGAAGACCAAACCCACCCAGCACAGCGTTCAAAAACTGAGGGAAATTGGTATCCAACCGGATATCCTGCTATGCCGGACTGAGAAAAAACTTTCTAAATCCATCAAAGAAAAAATAGCCTTGTTTTGCAGTGTCGAGACAAACTCCGTCATCACCGCTATGGATGTCAGTTCCATTTATGAAGTCCCACTCAGTCTGGAAAAAGAGGGACTCTGTAAAATCATTTTGGATAAATTGGGGATGAAAGGAAAAGAACCAAATCTGGAGCGGTGGCAAAAGATAAACCAGATTTTAAAAAAACCGGATGGCGAGGTCAAGATCGGAATTGTGGGCAAATATATTGACTTGAAGGAGTCCTATAAAAGCCTTACTGAAGCTTTGATTCATGGAGGGATTGGCAATAATGTCCGTGTCAATATTGACTGGGTGGACGCGGAGGCCCTTGAAAAGGATGGAGGGTCGGTATTGCTGAAAGCATGCGACGGGGTTCTGGTCCCCGGAGGCTTTGGGGAACGGGGTATCGAGGGCAAGATCAAAGCAGTCCAGTTTGCCCGGGAAAACAAGGTCCCTTATTTCGGAATTTGCCTCGGTATGCATTGCGCTGCGATTGAGTTTGCGCGGCATGTAGCCCATCTCAAAAACGCTAACAGCGGCGAGTTTTCATCCACATCCCCCTATCTCGTTATTGATCTCCTGCCCGATCAGAATGCCAAAGGAGATAAGGGAGGAACCATGCGGCTGGGTGAATATCCCTGCCAATTAAGAAAAGACTCTAACGCCTACATTGCGTATGGAAAAAGGGAAATCGAAGAGAGGCACCGCCATCGTTATGAATTCAACAATATGTACCGCATCCAAATGGAAGAGGCAGGACTTATCATCAGCGGCTTGTCACCCAACGGCAATCTGGTAGAGATCATAGAATTGAAAGACCACCCCTGGTTTCTGGCGGGCCAGTTTCACCCCGAGTTCAAATCCTCCCCCATGAGCCCGCACCCCTTGTTCCGCGACTTCATTGCCTCATCCCTCAAGTACAGGAGCAATAATCATACGAGTTGAGATACTCGATCCATCCTTATAATTTCGCCAGATGCTTTAATACTATGGCTTGATAATTGTAGGAATTGACACCCGAGCCATTGTATCGACGCATGGCATAAGGCCAGTCGCAGGGAAAGTTTTTGCGAATCGGGACATTGGTATAAGAACCAGGATGGTACTGGGTTTTCTTGAAAGTATTTTTGGAGCCTTTGTAGTAGGGGGTTTCTTCTGCCACGATATCTTGTGACCCTGCTTCCAGCGCACAGTTTTTGCAGTCTGTTAAATAACCCGGCTCACCTTCGGTGAATTTGCAGGGTAGGGGTTTCCTTTGAGTTCTGCCATCGGCAAACCGGTCATCCGCGCGTCTTCCTCCAGGCGGACCCGTGACAAAGTGCTCAAATTTGTCCTTTAACTCTTCAATAGCTTTGCTTATGTTTCCTCGTATACCAACCATGAAGTTTTTGACTTCACTTTTTTTCGGCGGGTGATGAAACAAGGTGAATTGTCCCAGCCCATAACCGCGCGAAGTGATGATATATTTTTCCCCTGCGTTGGTGTCCATGCCCACCACTATATAATTGTCCTCATCCGCACCGCGGGGAACATAGAAGTGCTTGAGGTTGGACTCTTGCTTGAATATGGCTTTCAGGAAGGGAATAGGAATTTTGGTGGACTTCAAAGTGTCCAACTTTGTGGTAATTTTTTGGTTTTCTTTTTCAGGGTCTTTGGCAAATGGGAGCCTGGGATACTTTTCGTCATCCAGCATATCAGCAATGCACTGGGCCAGATTCTGGTCGACCACACCATCTACATCGACCACACGTCCTTGGTTGTAATCGACCACGGGTACCGGAGCATCTCCCTCATTCCGAGAACTTTCCCCAAAGTTGTTGAGCAGGTCGTGTTGCAGAGCTTTGACGGCACGCTCGGTTCCGCGCCCAAAACCACCATCAATCCAGCGATAAAGGTAACCCAGTTGCCGAAGGTCTCTTTGCAAATCTTTGATCTGGGATTTGGAGGGGGTTAAGCCATGGCGCGGATGACATCCTTCTTGCCTATGATGCCGACCAGTTTATCGTTTTCCAGAACGGGGAGGGTGTGTACATCTTTCTCAGCCATTATTGTAGTGATTTCGTTGAGCTCAGTATCGGGAGAAACGGTGATAGGGTTTTTGTGATAAATGTCTCCAATCTTGGAGCCGGTTAGTTTTTTTACATCGGATTCAAATTTCTTTTCGCTTTCTAAAAATAAAACCGCATCAAACAGGGCGATGACGGTGGGGATGTGAAGGTTCTTATTCTGCTCTATCAAATTGCTCTGGGTGACCACACCGATAACCTTTCCGGCATCATCGAGAACGGGAACTCCGTTAAAATGGTTTTCGATAAATAGTTTGGACAGGTCGCTGATGGGTTGGTCCTTTTTCACCGTAACCACATTCCGGGTCATGATCTCGCGTGCCGTTTTCATTTGTTTCTCCGTTTCAGTAAGATTCGATTTTAGTCCGGCTTCCTTAAATTAGACACATTGCGTAGCTGGTCTATTCCCTTAAGGGAAGGGCGGGTTGGAATAGGTTTTTGGTTTCCCCTATTTTTTCGGGAAAGCCCTTTATTGGTTTTGCCAAATAAATTTTTGCAGAACTCAAAAACTGTTATCAAGAAACCGATAAATATCTCAATGAATTTGAAGGGCAATTCCTTTTGCATTTTATAGATCACATAAATAACCACAACAAGCAGGATAAAATTCGGTATCCAGACAGAGGTGTAGGAATGGATTTCACCGATTCTGCCCAAGTTCTGGGTCAAAATGAGGCCTACATAATAAACCATAATAATAGCTACGGTGACTCCAAAACTGCCTGATTTTCCTGAACGGCTTGATTTGATGCCAAGCGGGGCCCCAAGGAACGCAAAAAGCAGGCAGGTGAAGGGAATGGAGAATTTTTTGCTTAATTCCACCTCCGGTCCAGATGTGGGAAGTCCTTTTTCCTTCATTTTTATGATTTTTTCTTTGATTTGTGCAAGGGATAGTTCCCGGTTCCCAACAAGGGCTTTTTTCTCCAGCCTTTCTGTATCGGGGAGGCTGAGGTTGATATCGTAGCGGTCAAAATTCAAAGTCTGATAATCGCCTCCCTCATTGGTCAATTCATGGATTGTCCCGTTATTGAGTTTAAGTTGAATCTTGAGGGTTTCCCGATTGGAAAATATGACCCCCTGTTTGGAGGTGATGATTTGTGGAGTTCCACCCTTGCTGGTATCGGCAATGAACACACCTTTGAGCAATGAATTTTGCTGATGTTCTTTTACCAGGAGAATCAGGTTTTTGAAGTCCCGGTTGAACACGTTAGGCTTGATGTCAAGATTAGCCCGGTTCTTAATAATGTCGTAAATAAGGACTTTGTAAGACTGGTTTCCCCAGGGGAGAGCCCAAAACATCACTATGTTTGCCAGAAAATAGGCGAATAATGAAAAAAACAGGACGGGTTTCATCAATTGCAAAAAACTCAAGTTGCAGGCCTTCATTGCAACCCACTCATTATTGGCTGAAAATTGATTAAAGGTGACCACCGAGGCCATGAGGACGGCCATGGGAATTGTGATGGCAAAAAAAGAGGGAGATATATAGACCATCATCATCGTCATTTCCAAGAAAGAAACATTGCGATTGACGATCATTTCTGCCATAAACAAAAATTTATCCAGGTAGAGAACCATGGTCATGGCGAAAATACTGATCAGGAACATCTTCAATAATTCCCTGAAAATATATTTATCAATTATTTTGAAAAACATTAAAAGAGGTTGCCTTTGGATGATGTGGAAATGGCCGGAGATTTTGATAAAGAAACGAATGGTTTCTTTTTATAAACTCTCTCATTATACTATATCCTGACTTCTGGATCATATCTTGCCTTTTCAAATTTAATGCCTAACCCAGCCAAAAATTATCAGCATAAAAGGTTGCCCCACTGGTTGAAAACCCGGCTTCCAAGAACCCGCAAGTTTTTTCAATTAAAGTCCTTTTTAAAGGAAACCGGATTGAACACGGTTTGCGAATCGGCATCGTGTCCCAATATAGGCACCTGCTGGGACGCGGGAACCCTGACCTTCATGATTCTGGGCGAATCCTGCACCCGTGCTTGCCGGTTTTGCGATGTCCCCACGGGTCACCTTAATTGGCCCGATCCGGATGAGCCCGAGAAAGTTGCTCTTTCACTTTCACGATTGGATTTAAAGTTTGCCGTAATAACTTCGGTAGATCGTGACGATTTATCGGATGGCGGGGCAGGGCATTGGGTCAAAACAATTGGTGCGATTAGAGGTCGTTGCCTTGAGATCAAAATCGAAGCGTTGATTCCGGATTTCCAGGGGAATAGGGGGCTTATCCGGCAGGTGTGTGAAGCCCGGCCCGATGTGCTGGCCCACAATCTTGAAACGGTGGAATCTCTGCAAAGGCAAGTGCGTCCGCAATGTCGTTATGAATGGTCCCTCAGAACCCTGCAAACGGCGGCAAAAACCGGAGGTGTTATCGTTAAGAGTGGACTCATGCTGGGTCTGGGTGAAAAAAGAGGGGAAGTGATCCAGACCATGAAGGATCTTGTTGAAGCCGGGTGCCAAATCCTTTCAATGGGACAATATCTCCGGCCTACTCCGGCTCATACGGAGGTCATTGAGTTCATTCACCCCGACCGTTTTGCAGAATATAAGGAAATTGGTGAATCATTGGGTTTGAAACATGTGGAAGCAGGGCCTTTGGTGCGAAGTTCCTATCTGGCAGATCAGCAGGCCCGCGCAGTGGGGTTAACTTGAATCCGCCAAGTACAAATAAGTAGAAGTAAGTAATTACCCCCTGTAAGCTCAAACTTTACGCACCGCAAATTAAGCGACCTGAAGAAAAAGACTCACTGTTTCATTGTAGGCTTCATATATTTTTTCCTTTAAATCAGAGAGCCTTATTTGGTCCGGCAGTTGGATTCTCTCCCACGCCTCCTCATCTATTATAGGAGGGACGGCACTTTCCCCACTACTTCCTAATTTCATGGTATTGGCCAGAATATCTGCAAAATAAAGAATCGATGTTTCCAAAGAATAATTAGGGGCAAGGTTGGGGTTATGGTGGAATGCCGTTGTCTCCACATGAAACTCGGAGAGGTTCCATTTTTTTAAAAGCTTTCCGCCCAATTCTGTATGATCGAATCCCAGTTCATGGAACTCTGTAATATGCAGGGGCTTGGGTTCAGTATGGTTATCCAGTAGAATTTTCAAGGTCAATTCAGGGAGTTTTGTGCATAAAATAATCTGACCAATATCATGAAGCATTCCTGCAACAAAAAACTTCTCGGGCTCCAGATTCTCATTGTAGGAAGCTAGCTCTCTGGCTATCAGGCAGCAGGCAATGGAGTGCTGCCAGAAAGATTCCATGTTGATCACCGAATCGGGAATAGATTTGAACTTGTCTAGGACGACGGTGGATAGTATGAGGTCACTCAATTGATCGGTTCCAATCCAACCGATGGCATGGGAAATTTTTCGACTTTGCCCGGAAATCCATAAAAAGCGCTGTTAACGATTCGTAGTAATCGAGCCGTCAGGCCGCTGTCATGAATGATAATTTCCCCAATTTCAGCAAAGGAAGTGTTCTTGTTGCACATCGCTTCTTGAAATTGGTAGTAGACCCTGGGGATGGAGACAATAGAAAGGTCATTATCGAGTAAATCTTGGATATCCAAAAAACACCTCCAAGAGTTCTTGGAATAACCAGGTCTCCCCGAGCCTGAATATTGTTGGTTGACACTTCAAGTTTTATTGGTTTAGTAATATTACCATATGGATATTAGTAAGTAGATAAAAATTTACTATACCATATTTTTTTTGACCTAAATGTATGTTTATTTATGCATAAAGGCCACAGGGTTTAGAACATTTTACATAATAATTCCGGGAAATACATTTGGCACGCAGTTTGCTCATATAGAGAAACTAGGTGATAACGTCAAATATTCGTCTTGAGGTTCCAGTGCTGAACACGAGTCTTTATCTACAAAGTTTGAATAAATTGGATTCCGTTAGTCGTCTTCTCGATACTGGGAAGAATGCGAATTCGGGGTATTCCGATCCTTTTTATTCTGTTTTGATCAAACATCAACTAAATATGATTCGGGCTTGGAGTCCAGTTGGGGAAAAACTGGAGACGGGTATCGATCCACTTTCCCTTTCTAAAGTGCTACTCAAATTAAAAGGGTTTACAAGTTCGGCTAATACCAGGGAGACATTCAGTTCCTCCATCAATTCTAGACGGGTCATGCAGTCTTATGAGACCGCAAAAAAAGTGGAGGACGAGGGAAATTGGGACAAGCAATCTCTTAAGGCATTGACTGTTCGTATTGCTGTTAAAAATGGCATTCCTGAAGGGCTATTTCAAAAATTGATTCAAACGGAATCCGCTTTCGATCCACACGCAAAAAGTCCGCGTGGTGCAATGGGGTTGGGCCAGATTATGCCGGCAACGGCAAAAGAACTAGGACTGGATATTGGAGATGAAAAAACTCCGGGTTCTGTCTGGCATCCCGAATCGAACTTAGACGCATCGGCGCGTTATTTGAAAAAGCTTTATGATAAATACCAAAAAGAAGGAATCACCGGGGAAGAGGCTTGGAATTTTGCGGCGGGCGCTTACAATGCGGGGATGGGTAATATTGCCCGGGCCATCAAGAAGATTTCCCATGAGCCTGTCAAAACCTGGGATCAAGTAGCCCAAGTGCTTTCACAAGTTACCGGGAAATATTCTCAGGAAACCATCCGCTATGTGAATCGCTTGCGGGCTTAATGTGCTTTAGGTGACTTCTTAATCACTTCTTCTGCTTTTTCTATTATCTTTTCTTTCCAGTTAAAAATAAAACGATTCCTGTCTTCTAATGTTGAGTTGCGGCAATTTTCCAATTTCTCGCTGGAGCGGAGAACCTCATTGATCAAGGCGGTCAGGGTTTCTGGTTGGTCTACAGGGAAACGTTGTTCCTGACGGGAAATGATTTCCCTATTTTCTGAGATATCACTGACGAGGCAGGGAAGGCCACATGCCATTGCTTCCAGAATGGAATTGGAAAGTCCTTCAAGATAAGAAGGGAATACAAACAGGTCGCAACCGGGTAGAAAATCCAGAACATCCTCCCGCCAGCCAGTAAATATTATTTTTTCCTTCAACTCAAGTTGTTTTGCCAAGGTTTGTAACGAATGGAGCAAGGGACCTTCCCCAATTACAATTAATACTACTTTTTTTAATTCTATTTTTGCAAAAGCCTTGAGCAAACAATGCAGGTTTTTCCTGGGAATCAGCAAACCGGTTGTGACCACTAGGAAATAATCTTCTTGAAGCTCGAATTCTTTTAATATCCGTTTTCTTTGTTCTGGTTTGTCAGTATGTAGCTCGTTGATATTGTTGTAAAGGATTTGGATATCCTTTTTCGTGTTGCCGAGTTTAGCCAGTTCAACTCTAATAGATTCAGAGTTTGCCACCAGCGAATCAGATATTGCGATACCTGCTTTTTCAAAAAGACGTTCTATCATGAAAATAATTTGTGAACGGCCAAATGTATATTCTTTTTTCTCCTTCAGTGTGCGAATAAATGTAAGAAGAGGAGCGCCAGTTATCAATTTTGCCGGTGCGCACAAACATGCGTAAGTCAAGGAGAAGATCGATATCAGTTGTATTTTTTCCTTGCACGCTATCCAGGCAGTAAACCAGGGAGCTACAGCAAAGAAATAGATCCAAAAAAATAAAGTATCGTGATTTTTAAATGGGGTGGTGAGAATATGGGGAGTTAAGTTCTTATGTTTGTAAGGAAACGGTTCCAGGGCCGTTTGATTGATGGAGAATGGGCCATGAAACACCTTGATATTAGTGTGAAATTATATCTCTATTATCCATATGTCTATTTATTTATCAATAGGTTATATGGGATCATTGAGTATAAAGGAATGAGGTATTCTTCAGCGAAGTTTCCTTAAGCCCAGGGTTTCTCTAAACAGATGAGTGATTACAAAAAGCAGGTTTTCCTTTTTTTCGACCAGTCGGCGGAGGGTATAAGGCAACCAGGCATTTCCATAGGGGACATAGATTCTTACCCGATATCCTTTTTCTTTAAGTATTTTCTGCAGGTCCCGTCGGACTCCGTACAACATTTCGAAATAAAAGGATTCTGGCTCAATCTTTTCTTGGTCTATGAAATGCAGAAGTTTCACTAGCAGGTTTTCATCATGGGTTGCGATTGCGGGCTGATGACCTTCTTTTAGTAATTGGCAAGCGAGTTTTAAAAAGTTTGCTCTTATATCATCCATGGATTGCAACGCAAAATGGGTGGGCTCCTTATAAGCTCCTTTGCATAGTCTCAAGGAGATTCCGTTTTCAATGCAACGGCGAACATCATTTTTTGAGCGGAATAGGTAAGCCTGAATGGCTTGGCCAATATGGGGATGGGTGCGGTGTACTTCTTCACAAATTTCGAGAGTGTTCTGAGTATGGGCGGAACCTTCCATGTCCAAACGGATTGTGTGATTTCCCATTGACTGTGCTAATTGTTTTAGATTATCTATGCAGAATTTTCTATCAATATCCAAGCCCAACTGTGAGAGCTTGATAGAAAAATCGAAGGAATGGTTAATACTATCGAGCGACTCACATAACTTTAGATATTCAATTTTTGCGTCTTCCGCCTGCTGGCGAGTGGAAACGCTTTCTCCTAGAATATCTATGCTGGTAAAATAACCAGACTCCTGAATTTTGCGGATAGCGGGTATAGCTGTTTTGAGGTCAGGACCTGCAATAAAACGTTTGGCAAATGGGTAGAGGAACTTCATAAGGGGCTCTCTATTTATTTGGTAATTTTCTCTAAGGCAACTCGCAGGCCCTTATTTTATAAGGGCCGCTCATGGCCAAAAGTAATTTTTAGAGATGCCCAAAAATCACTGGACGAAAAGCATTTGCTTAATAGCAATATAGGTTTTCCAAACCTGGTTGTCCAGTCTTCTAAGACGTAATAAGATAGGAATGACGAAACTTTGCTTTTTGGGCATGGATATTTATAAAATACGTGGCATCATTAGCAAGTTTTAAAAGAGGAGAACAAAATGAGTTTAAGTTGTATTGTAACCGTTGGTCTTGCAGGTGTTATTGCCGTTACATTTATATATTACTTTTTTACCGAGTGGAACGCAGATTAATTTTTAATATGGGAAAATAAAGTGTTTTTGTTTAATTAGAAAAATATTGTTGAAAAATGATAATTTTTCTTGTTTCGTATTCAGGATAAGCTAGCCTGTCGAATAATCCCGAAACCGTATTTGGGTGAGGTAGATGTACCAGAAAAAATATTATCTATCCATTGTATCTGGCTGTCTTTGTGTTTTATTGGGAGTCGTCGTTCTGTATGGATGGTACACTCAAGCCCTTCCCTTAATTCAAATTCTTTGGGCCTGATGGGAATTCGTGAACGTGCTCTTATTTGGAAGGGTCATGTTGAAATAAAGGGAGTTGTGGGAGAAGGCACCCTGTTGAAAGTCAAAATTCCCAAATTAAACAATGATAAGTAGCCCCGGAAAAACTATTAAAATCATAATTGCCGATGACCACGCTATGGTTCGCAAGGGGTTGATTCAAATTATTGATGAAACCCTGGATTTGCAATTGATCGACCAGGCCGGTGATGGCATTGAGCTTTTGGAAAAACTTCCCGGTCAGGATGTTGATGTTTTGTTGTTGGATATCAATATGCCAGGTCAAGCCGGATGGGAGGTTATACATAAAGTTCATCATGACTATCCTAGTATTAAAGTTGTGATCCTCAGCATTTCCTCAGAAGAAAATTATGCCAAGCAGTTTTATAAGGCCGGTGCCGTAGGTTATTTGACTAAGGACAGTGCTCCGGAACAGCTCGTTGAGGCTATTCGAAAAGTGGCGGACGGAGGAATATATGTCAGCCAGAAGTTCGCTGAAAAATTGGTCAGTGGCCTTAAAAATGATTTGGACAAGGCTCCGCACGAAGACTTGTCTCCCAGGGAATTGCAAATCTTTTGCATGATTGGATCGGGAAAGACCCTGACCGAAATTGCCAATGAACTGAATTTGGGAATTGGAACGGTGGGAACTTATCGGAGCCGGATTCTCGCAAAAACCACCTTGAAAAATAATGCGCAAATCACCAACTACGCTTTCAAAAACAAACTTATCCAGTAAGTATTTTTCGCACAGTACAATTTTTTAATTTTTCTTTGGTGGGTTTCAGATTTTCAAGATTCAACCAGCCTCTATTTTTTGTCAGGTTTTCTTTTTGCCACTTGGGTAGTTTTTTGAGTGCGGACTCTGCTTTTAACGCGGAAGATTTGCTTCCAATTTCCTGCTGGAACACCAGCTTTAGCGGACCTTTTCCACGAAGAAACTTTGCCGATTTTTTCCCTTCTTCCTGATGTTCCGAAAAACGCCGGGAAACATCCTGGCTGATTCCGGTGTAAAGGTGACCATGGTTAGTCCTTACCATGTACAGGTGCCAGGGCAGAATTTTTGAATCAGAAATCTGGACGGTCATTTAAAGGCCATCACCCTGGCTAAACAAAGTTCTGAAATCTTCATAACCTTCTTTTGTCAAATTCTCCACGGCAATAAACCTTAAAGACGCTGAGTTGATACAATATCTTAATCCTGTCGGCTTGGGGCCGTCATGGAATAGATGCCCCAAATGCGAGTTGGCAGATTTTGACCGCAACTCAATTCTAACCATGCCTAGGGTGGTATCTCTTTCGCGGACTATGTTTTCCTGCACTAGCGGCCGGGTGAA
>Ga0066383_10000251_pt1 | contig 18570 bp, 17 predicted proteins | sample Knorr_S23_td_Bot_FD_70950 | JGI IMG/M metagenome (GOLD analysis project Ga0066383, IMG submission 70950) | Marine microbial communities from Southern Atlantic Ocean transect - Knorr_S23_td_Bottom_ad_3770_LV_A | ecosystem: Environmental > Aquatic > Marine > Oceanic | place: Southern Atlantic...
CCGCCCACCTGGCGGACCGGGTACTCACCGTGCTGGACCGGCTGCCATCGCGTACGCAGAACCAGAACGAGGTGGCCGTGATCGCCGGGTCCCTCGGTACGACCAGCGACGACGAACCATGAGCGAATCCGGAGACGTCGAGGCGGCGATCCTGGCGGCCATCCAGATGCCGGGCGTGGTGCCGCTCTCGGAGGCCGGACGCTCAGGCTCGGGGGCCGGACCCGTGACCTCCACCGACAGCCTCGTGCCACTACCGGACCGACCACCACTGGGCTCCCGTGCGGTCTGCGTGCTGGGAGCGTCGCTCTCCAGGACCGTGGCCGAGGTCCACCGCTCAGGCATCGTGCATGGATCCATCTCGCTACCCGTGGTCCTCGTCGACCAGCTGGGACGACCGGTCCTGGCCGGTTTCGGCACGGCCAGTCGCTCGACCAGTCCCGATGCGCGGGCCCTGGATGCCGGAGACCTGGTCAGCCTCCTGAAGGTGCTCGTGGACCGGCTGCCGGCTTCGGCAGATTCCTCCGAGTCCAGGAACCGTCGTCGCACCAGTCGGCTCCTCGACGAGCTGGACGGTTCCCCTCCCGTCGACATCTCGGACGGCCTGGCCGGACTGGCGCGCAGCTTCGGCTCAGGCGCCACCAACGGGGTAGCTGAGGCCGTCGAACCACAGGAGGCCCGGTCGGACGGGGACCCGGATCAAGCCGCCCCGGAGGGCCAGTCAGCTCCGAAAGACCGCCCGTCCGACGAGGAAGGCCCACAGGTGGTCGATTCCACGCAGGAGGACCCGGGTGCCGCCGCGCGGGGACCATCTGGCGCCGGACAGGGTGACGGACGGGGCGATGGGCAGAACGCGTCCGGTTCGGACCGGACCATTCGGGCGCGGATCCGGTCGGCCCCGACGGGGCCCGGCCGACTCGCCACCGCCGGCTTCATGGCCACCGGCGTGGCGATCGTGGCGGCTGCAGCCATCGCCTTCTTCCTCTCCCGGGGCACGGTGGAACCCCCGGTCGAGCCGCCACCCCTCGTCATGGAAGGCGGCCCGGTGGTCACCTACCTGGGCATCAGCTACCGGATCGGGAGGCCGGGTGACGTCGCCGTGGTCCGGTCCTGCGACGGACAGGCCACCGCCTGGTTGCTGCGGCCATCGACCGGCGCCATATACAGGTTCGAGACGTGGGCCGCCGACGAGATGGCCATCGCCGACCCGATCCGGATCGTGCTCGGGGGCCGATCCCTTCGTCTCGCCCACAGCCTGGGCTGCACGGATGTACATGTCGAGACCACCGATGGTCGGTCCGTGCCGCTCACCGACGGGTCCTGAACCGGTCCACCCAGGGTTGCTACCGGGCCCGTGACCAGATGCCGTGTGGCGCGGACGGAAAGAAGTCCATGGTGCGCTCCTCCAGCAGCTCCATGCCGAGCCTGACGGCCACGGCCTGCGAGGCCTCGTTCTCGGGAAGGATGCAGGAGTAGATCCGATCCAGGTCGAGGTCCTCGAAGGCGTACCGGATGGCCTCGGCTCCGGCCTCCGTGGCATAGCCCCTTCCCCAGTGGTCGGGGTGCAGGGTCCAGCCGACCTCCACGCCCGGCCAGTCCGGATACTCCGGACGGTAGAGGCCCGCACGACCCAGGAAGGCTCCGGACGACCGCTCCTCCAGCGCCCATTGTCCGGTACCGCGAAGCGCCCACTCGCCCAGGAACACGGCCATCTGCTGCCAGGCGTTGCTGCGGTTCAGGCCAGCAGGCAGATGCAGCCAGCGCCGCACCTCAGAAGTGTCCAGCACTCCGAAGTAGTCGTCCACGTCCTCGTCCCGGAAGGGCCGCAGGATGAGGCGCTCGGTCTCCAGCGTCGGGCATGGCCCAGAGCGAATCGGCATCGCCCCATCGTGGCATCTGTCCACCGATGCTGGTGGACTCTCCGAATGGCAGAGATACAACTCGAATCACCGGTGACCGGCGTGGTCTGGAAGATCGTGGCGGGTCCCGGCAGCGTCGTGGCGGCAGGCGACACCATCCTCATCATGGAGTCGATGAAGATGGAGATTCCGATCGAGTCCCCGGAGGACGCAACGGTGACCCTCCTCCATGTGGCCGAAGGTGACCAGGTCTCCGAGGATGACCCGGTGGCCACCATCCAGACGGGCTGAGAGGTCCCACTACGGTGGGCCTCAGGGCCGGTAGGAGAACCCCGCCGGGCCCGGAGTGCGCAGCGGCGCGGCCAGGTTGGCGAACTCGCAGAGCAGCGGACGCGTATCGGCCGGATCGATGATCTCCTCCACCAGGAATGCCTCGGCGGTCCGGAACGGTGATCGAACGCTGTTGAGGCGCTCCGTGATCTCGGCCAGCAGGGCCGCTGGATCATCCGACGCCTCGAGGTCGGCCCGATAGGCCGCCTCCACGCCACCCTCCACCGGAAGGGAGCCCCAGTCTCCCGAAGGCCACGCGTAGCGGTACTGGAAGCGGTGGGCAGGGGAATGGGCTGCGCCTGCCACCCCGAACGCCTTACGGACCAGAATCGAGCACCATGGCACGGTCGCCTGGTAGATGGCGGCCAGCGCACGGGCACCGTGGCGGATGGTGGCCTGCTGCTCCGCCTCGGTACCGATCACGAAACCCGGGTTGTCGACCAGGTGCACGACGGGAAGGTGGAACGTCTCGGCCAGGTCCACGAACCGCGTGACCTTCTGCGAGGAGGCCGCCGTCCAGCCGCCGCCGTAGTGGTACGGATCGCCGGCCAGGATGGCGACCGGCCAGCCGTCCAGACGGGCCAGCCCACAGATGGCGGATCGGCCGAAGGCCCTTCCGATCTCGAAGAAGCTGCCCCCGTCGACCACCGACTCGATGATCGACCGCATCTTGTAGACCTGCCTGCGGTCCCGGGGGACCACGTCGCCCAGCCCGGGATCGGTACGGCCCGGATCGTCGGTGCACGGACCACGTTGTGCCAGTTCGTGGACCGAGGAGGGCAGGTAGGAGAGGAACCGGCGGGTCCTCTCGAAGGCCTCCTCCTCGCTTCGCACCTCGTCGTCGATGGCACCGTTGCGGGTGTGGATCCGGCTTCCGCCCAGGTCCTCCTTGTCGACCTGTTCGCCACCCATCCGGTTGACCACGACGGGTCCGGCGGCGAAGAGGTGCGACATGCCCTTGACCATCACCGAGTAGTGGCTGGTGACGGCACGCGCCGCCCCGAGACCGGCAACCGAGCCGAGGCATAGCGCCACCGTCGGCACCGTGGCCAGGTTGGCCACGACGTGCTCCCATGCGGGGTTCATGGGCACGTAGGTGCGGGCACCCCGACCGTGGCCGCCGTCGCCCTCGGAGACCTTCTTGGACGGGTCGGTGTCCAGCGTCCTGACCGAACCACCGCCGCCGGTGCCGTCGATGAGCCGGATGATCGGAAGGCGTAGTTCGCCGGCCATCTTCTCTGCCGCTATCTGCTTGCCGATGATCGCAGCGTCGGCCGCGCCGCCCCTGACCGTGAAGTCATCAGCGGCCACCACGACCGTGCGTCCATCGATCCGGCCCCGGCCGAACAGGAAGTTGGAGGCCCGTAGGTCGACCAGCTCACCGTCCCCGTCGTAGGTGGGGCTGCCGGCGATCTTGCCGATCTCGTGGAACGATCCTTCGTCCAGGAGGGCGGTGATCCGCTGGCGCACGTCCAGCTTGCCCCGATCGTGCTGGCGGGCGACCTTCTCGACGCCACCCATCCGCTCGGCCATAGCCTCACGGGCCCGCAGCTCACCCAGTTCCGGTTCCCACACTCCCATGGTCCAGCCCCCCTCCGTCGATGCCGGCGCTAGGCGGGTCGGAGCTCGGTCAGCCCCCGGACGTTGTCACGCATGACCAGCCGGCGGTCCTCCTCGGAGAGGTCCTCCACCTCGCTGAGGAAGTCCAGCGGGGTGGGAAGCCCCTCGATGTGGGGCCAGTCGGATCCGAAGATCACATGGTCAGCCCCCATCAGGTCGACCACCTCGTGTACGTCGTCCTCCCAGAAGGGATTCATCCAGACGTGCTCGCGGAACAGGGCCACGGGGTCCTCGTCGAACCAGTGGGAGGACTTCCCGGCCTGCTGCCGCAGCTTGCGGAACATGGGAGCCAGATAGTCGGAGCCGTTCTCCACGCTGGCGATCCTGAGGTTCCCGAAGCGGGTGTACATCTTCTCCAACGACATGGTGATCAGCCAGTCGTGGGCGGCACGCTCGATGTTGAACCCCTTGATCGAGGGTCGGTAACGGCCGGTTCCACCGGCCACGCCAGACGAGGTGAACCCATCCTCCGCGTAGCCCTGGGTGCTGTAGCCGCTGTCCCCCGCATGGACCACCGTGGTTATTCCCGCCTCGTTCACACGTGCCCAGAAGGGATCGAACATGGGGTCGCCCGGCGACCGTGGTCCGTTGGCCGTCTGGACGGCGGCCGGCCGCATGACGATGGTCCGGGCGCCGTTCTCCAGGCACCACTCCAACTCCCTGACGGCCATGTCCACGTCGGCCAGGGAGAGATACGGCGAGGCGTAGATGGTGTCGCGGAATGCGAAGCCCCAGTCCTCCAGCAGCCACCTGTTGAAGCCGGTCATGAGGGCCACGACGGCCTCCGTGTCGTCCTTCAGGAGTTCCTCGTAGAGCACCCCGAGCGTCGGGAAGAGCCACACGGCCTCAAGGCCCTGACCCTCGATGACCACGGAGCGCGCCTCGCGGTCCACGTACTCGGCGGGTAGCGGCTCCCGGTCCTTCAGGTACTCCAGCGGGCCCTTTCCCTCCGGGTTGCCCTTGAAGTACTGGTGGAGGGCTCCCGGCTTGGCGATCGGATTCCAGGTCGGGTTGGCCACCGCCCGGCTGAGGCGCCCGCCCACGATGTGGTGCCTCCGCCCGTCGATCTCGGCCCACTGGACCACCCGGTGGCGCATCTCCGGCGCCACGTGGCGGATGAAGGCGTCCTCGGCCTCGTAGTAGTGGTTGTCGCAGTCAAAGGGCCGGTAGCCCAGGTCATCAGTCATCGGTAGTCACCGGTGCTCTCCGTAACGGTCCCTGACCCCCGATCGGGGGTCCGCCAGCAGTCGGAAGCGACAGTACCGGCCAACCGGGATCGGACCCGAACGGGGCGCAGCACTAGGGTTCACGGCGTGTCGGGTCCATCAGCCAACGAGACCTCCTTCGAGACCCTTGACGTCACGGTCGCCGACCACGTTGCCACCGTCGTCCTGAACCGTCCGGAGGCGGGCAACGCCTTCACCGCCGTCATGCAGGGCGAGTTGCGGGACCTCTGGACCGCTCTGCGCTCCGATGACGACGTCCGGGTGGTGGTGCTCACCGGCAGCGGTGACCGGGCATTCTGCACCGGCATCGACCGGAACGAGCCGTTCACCGCACTCGGCGACTCCCCGGCGTTGTACGGCACGTCCAACAACTTCATGTACGACGACCCCGGCGACTGGCTGGGCCCGAAGTCCAACAACCTCTGGAAGCCGGTCATCGGCGCCGTGAACGGCATGGCCTGTGGTGGTGCCTTCTACCTACTCGGCGAGTGCGACGTGCTGATCGCCGCTGAGCACGCAACCTTCTTCGACCCGCACGTCACCTTTGGGATGCCGGCCATCTACGAGCCGATGAAGATGCTCTCCAAGATGCCGTTCGGCGAGGTGATGAGGATGTCGCTGACCGGCAACGCCGAGCGCATCTCGGCCGGAACCGCCCTACGCATGGGTCTCGTCACGGAGGTGGTGCCGGCGGCCGACCTGGCCAGTGCCGCCGCGGACCTGGCCGCCTCGATAGCAGCCAACCCGCCGTGGGCCGTGCAGGGCACGCTCCGGGCGATCTGGGCCGCCCAGGACCTCGGATCGCTGGGTGGCCGCTCGATTGCGACCGCCCTGCTCAGCACGGCCACCGACAAGGACGCCCTGCGCTCGGGCACCGAGCAGTTCGACTCGGGTGGGCGTGTCGAGCCCCGGATCCGCTGAGGCGACCGGGTGGCGTCCCTCAGAACCTCGGCAACCCATCGGCCAGGAGCGACCTGACCCTGGGCCCCCACAGGTGGGCCAGCGACTCGCCCTCGTAGTCGGCCTCGAACGCCGCCTCGATGAGGACCACCCGGTAGGCCTGGACGGCCAGCACGATGTCGCAGTCGTTCAGGAACTCGTCCAGCGGGTGGTCGGTCACCCCGGTGGCGACGAGACGGTCGTGGTACTCCCGGCAGAGGCGCAGGAACGTGGCCCGGGCCCCGGGCCCGGGCGGGATGGTCTCGGAGAGCAGGTAGGCGACGTCACCGGCCGGCCGGCCTGAGCCGGCGACCCCGAAGTCGATCATGACCAGCCCGTCGTCGGTGAACAGCATGTTGTCGGTGCGGCAGTCCCCGTGACGGATGGAGAGCGGCTCGTTCAGATGGGCCACCAGGTCCACGATGTGGTCACCCACCCAGTCGGCGTGGCGCATCAGCTCATCGGTGAACACGCCGGGTTCCCGCTCCACCACCTCGTCCCGCCATGCCCGGTAGAGGCCGTGCATGACGTTCGGCATCTGGGTGACCATCGACCACTCGAACACCGAATCATCGGCCAGACGGGAGTCTCCCCAGAAGTGGGCGTGCATCTCGGCGAGGGTCCTGAGGATGGCGGAAAGGTCCTCGGCCGACGGGAAGTCGGCGGCCGTGGTGATCCGGGCATCGGGGATGTACTCCATCACCAGCGCGTAACGCCGCTTCGACGGCCTCACGAGCTTTCGGGCATGGCGGCCGATGAACTTCACGACCGGTGCCGGGAGTCCGTCCACGAGTCCTTCCCGGCGTCGACGGGCGGCCGGCGATGGTCCCGGGTCGCGGACCGCGTGTATGAGGCGCGGCACGCGTATGGGGAAGTCGCCGGACAGTCGCTCGTAGAAGTCGAACTCCCGGTCGTAGCTGCCCTCGGCTTCCGCCAGGCCACGGTTGCCGACGTTGTCGGTCGGGAACTTGACCAGCACCGCATCCGGGGCGTTGGACTCCTCGATATCCCAGTCCAACGAGATCCTGATGGTCTGGCCCTGGAAGCCCACCCCGGAACCAGGGCTACCCGCCCGGAAGCCGACCACGTTGGCCGCGTCGATGAGGCCGGCGGAGCGGATGGCGTGCGTCAGCCAGGCCGCGTCGATCTCCTCGACCGACTGGGGAATCCGTATGGGTAGGCGCCTCGGCATCGGCCGGACCCTATGTCACGACCACGGCCCACAACATGGCGGCCCCGGGTCGGGTCAGGCCTTGTCAGGCCAAACCTTGTCAGGTCAGCGTGATCCGTCCGGAGCCGGCAGTGGCCCGCCCGATCACGGCAGCCGCGTGCCCGGTCGAGTCCAGGTCGGCCAGCACGCCGTCCACCTCCGTCGGGTCCACGCCGAAGACGAGGCCACCTGACGTCTGGGCATCGGCCAGGAGGAGCACGTCGAGCTCGTCGAAGCCACCCCGGTCCAGTCGTTCGTCGGCCCATTCCAGGTTGCGGCGGCTCCCACCGGGCATGGAGCCGGCCTCGGCCAACTCCCGCGTCCCCGGTAGCAGCGGAACCGCAGCCACGTCGATGGCAACGTCGATCCCGGACTCCATGGCGGCCCGACCCAGGTGCCCGAGGAGGCCGAAGCCCGTCACGTCGGTGGCGCCCCGCGCTCCCGAAGCGACGGCGATCCGTGCCGCAGCGTCGTTGAGACGCGTCATGGAGGCCATCGCAGCATCGACCACCTCCTCGGAGGCGGTACCCGACTTGATGGCCGTCGTTATGACCCCCACGCCCAGTGGCTTTGTGAGGACGATCACGTCGCCGGGCCTGAATCCGGAATTCGTGAGCATCCGGTCCGGATGCACCTCGCCCACCACGGCCAGCCCGAACTTGGGCTCCGGGTCGTCCACGGTGTGGCCTCCGGCTATCACGAACCCGCCTTCGGAGGCGATGTCCTGGGCTCCGAGGAGCACCTCCACCAGCAGGTCGTTGGACAACTCGGCGACATTCCAGCCGACCAGGTTGAGTGCCAGCAGGGGTCGGCCGCCCATCGCGTAGACGTCCGACACGGCGTTGGCCGCGGCTACGCGACCCCACCATCTGGCGTCATCCACGACCGGGGTTATGAAATCGGCCGTCACGACCAGGGCGCGGTCGTCGTCGAGGCGCCACACTGCGGCGTCATCGCCGGTCGCTACTCCGACAAGGAGGTTGGGATCTGTCACGGGTGCCAGGCGGCGCACGACGTGCGCCAGCTCGCCAGGGGCGAGCTTGCAGCCTCAACCGGCTCCGTGGCTGAACTGCGTCAACCTTCGGGTCTCGTCCATCTCGTCACCCCCATCCGCGTCGTCGGGACATCATGACCGGCCCCGATCGGGACACGGCGATCTCCGGCAAGGGTAGGCGGCGGTTCAGGTTGCACCGATGACGCCACGGGCCCGGAGGTCGGCCAGGGACCCGTCTGTCAGGCCCAGCTCGGCGGCGAGCACCTCGTCGGTGTGCTCGCCCAGCCATGGCACGCGGGTATCCGGGACCTCGGGCACCTCGGACAGCTTGACCGGGTTGCCCGGCACCAGCACCGGCTCACCGGAGGCCCCGGGCAGCGTCTCGATCAACATGTTGCGGACCGCCAGGTGCGGATCAGCGACCACCTGGCCGCTGGTCTGGGACGGACCACAGGCGATCCCGGCACCCGACAGCGTGTCCACCACCTCGACCAGCGTTCGACGGGTGGACCACGACTCGATCGCCGGACGTAGGAGGTCGTCCAGGTGCTCCTGCCAACCGGCACGCGTGGCCAACCGCCCATCATCGAGCAGGTCAGGCCGCCCGATCTCGGTCATCAGGACCTCGAAGTGGTGCTCCCTCACGCACTGCAGCACGAAGTGGCCGTCGGCGGCCTCGAAGGTCTCCACGATGCCCACCCCGCTCCCCCACTCCCGCTGGATTCCCATGGAGTGGAAGTTGGTGACGATGTCGGTCATGGCCACGGTCGAGTCGAGCATGGCGACGTCGATGTGCTGGCCGGTGCCGGTCCGATCCCTGTGTCGCAGCGCCGCCAGGATCCCCACTGCGCCGAACAGCGCGGAGCTGATGTCCCCCAGGGCCCCGACCGGGTTGGCGGCCGGGGGCCGACCCGGGGTTCGCTTGTACTCGTAGATCCCGGACATTCCCTCCACCACCGCCGCGTAGGCGCCCATGTCCCGGTAGGGCGAACGCTGGTCCTGGCCGAAGCCCGATACCGAGAGATAGACGACCTCGGGATGCACGGACCGGACGGCCTCGTATCCGATGCCCAGGCGGTCGGCGGTCCCGGCCCGGAAGTTCTCACCCACGACGTCGAAGCCGGGCGCCATCCGCAGGAACAGCTCGACACCCTCCGGATGCTTCAGGTCGATGGCAACGCTGCGCTTGTTCAGGTTGTTCCGCAGGAACGTCGCTCCCACCTGGCGACCATCCGGGTCCGTCACGAAGGGTTGGGATCCGCGACCGCTGTCACCGGTCACAGGGTGCTCGACCTTGACCACCTCGGCTCCCAGACGGGCCAGGAGCTGGGTGGCGAACGGAAGGGCCGCCATCTGCTCGACGGCCAGGATCCGTATGCCGTCCAGCGGCCGGGGAGCCTCGTCGTCGGTGGTGGTCATCGAGACCAGTCTGCCCTCAGAGGCCTGTCGGCCGGTTCACGAAACGCCCGGCCTCCGGCGAGAAGAACCAGCCGCCTCCGGCCAGCGTTCCCCCGTCGACCGGAACGTTGTGGCCGGTCACGAAGGAGGACATGTCACTGGCCAGGAACAGGGCCACCCGGGCCTGGTCCTCCGGCCAACCCAACCGGCCCACCGGAGCCCATGCTTCCCAGAGGTGGTCGTGCCCGGCGCCACCGGAGAGGTAGTCCACCTGGGGCGTCTGGGTCAGGTCGGGCCCGATGCCGTTGACCCGGATCCCCTTCCGTCCGTAGCCGGCAGCCAACGACGTCGTGAAGTGGGCCACCGCCGCCTTCATGGCCGCGTAGACCGGCTCGCCGGGGAAGCCCCGCATCCCCTCCACGGAATGCACGTTGACTATCGATCCGCCGCCTCCGTCGACCATCGGCCCCAGGAAGGCCCTGGTCACCCTGAATACGTGCTCCAGGTTGGTCGAGTACATGGCCTGCCACGACTCGGGCGTGGACTCGTGGAACCGGACCAGCGGCCGGTAGTCGCCGACGTTGTTGACCAGCACGTCCACCCGTCCGTGCTCGCCCACGACCGCCACACGGAGATCCTCCACCTCGGCATCGGACGTCACGTCGACCACGTGGGCCCGAGCCGTTCCACCGATCGCCTCGATCGCTTCGACGGCGGCGGCCGCCCGGTCCGGGTCGACCTCGACGATCTCGACGATGGCCCCGTGCTCGGCGAACAACCGGGCGATCGCTCCGCCGATCCCGACGCCTCCACCGGTCACCACGGCCACCCTGCCCTCCAGCAGCCGATTCCAGTCCTGGATCGGCGGGACCCGTTGAGGCCCCTGGGTCGGTCCCCCGGACGTGCCTGTCACCCCGACTCCGACCCCGCAAGACGGCGAACGGCCTCCAGGAGCCGGTCCACGTCGTCGTCGGTCGTGTAGAGGCTGATCCCGGCGCGCACTGCCCCTGCCTCGAAATCCAGGCCCAGTGGCTCCATGGCCTCCACGGCGTAGTTGTGACCGTCCCAGACGGCCACGCTCTCGGCGGCCAGCCGTTCGGCAACTGTGAGCGGAGCCAGGCCGTCCACCTCGAACATGAGCGTCGGCGCCCTGTCGAGGATGTCCTGCGGCCCCACCACCCGAACACCGTCGATCCCGTGGAGACCGTCGAGTAGGCGTGAGAACCGGATCGTCTCATGGGCGACGATCCTGTCCATGCCCGTCTCGAGCAGGAAGCGGGCCGCTGCGTCGATGCCGGCCAGCGCCTCCCATGACGGCGTTCCGTACTGAAGGCGGCCCGGGCCCGAGTCCGGAGCCGGACGGACCTTGTACACGTCCAGCGCCTCCAACAGACCCGGCTCCACGCACATGATCCCGGCATGCGGTCCGTACCACTTGTACGACGAGGTGGTGAAGACGTCGCATCCGATAGCGGTGACGTCCACCTTCCGGTGCGGCGTCAGGTGGACGCCGTCCACAACGACCCTGGCTCCGGCGGAATGCGCTGCGGCCGTGACCGCTGTGACGTCGGGAATGGCCCCGACGGCGTTCGAGGATCCCGTGACCGCCACCCATCGGGTATCGGGACCGATCTGGTCGATCACCGCACCCGCTGCCAGACGACCGGTGGCCGGATCCAGCTCGGCCATGCGGACGGTGGCCCCGGTGTCCCTGGCGAGCAGCAACCACGGCGCCACGTTGGAGTCGTGGTCCAGCGTGGTGCACACGATCTCGTCGCCGGGTCCGAGTCCTCGGCCGATGGCCCGGGTGAGGGCCATCATGTTGGCCGTGGTGCTCGGCCCGAAGACCATCCTGCCGGCGTCGGTTCCCAGCAGTTCGCCCATGGTGGCGCTCACCGTCTCCACAAGGTCGTCGCAGGCCGCCGCTGCGGCGAAGGAGCCGTGCGAGTTGGCGTTGTTCCCGCTGCGTTGCCACTCGGCGCCGGCCTCGATGGCCACGTCCACCACCTGGGTCCCGGCCGGCCCGTCGAAACGCGCCCATTCTCCGGTCACTCCGGGAAATCGGTCCCTTATATCGTTGAGGTCATGCACGGTCGGGCACGCTAGTGGTCTGGACCGAACCGGAGGGAGTCCTGTGGAGCCCTGGGAGCTGGACGCCAGAGAGCAGATCCGTGGCCTCGTGGCCGCCTACAACGCCCTGGGCGACCGCGGCCGCTTCGACGCTGTCATGGCCCTGTTCGCCGAGGACGCCGTGATGGACGTCGGCGACGAAGGCTCCTACGAGGGGCTGGACCAGATCCGCACGATCTTCACCGGAACCCGCGACTCGATCCTGGACGGGAACGGGGAGGGTGATGGTGCTGGCGACGGCAGCTCTGGCGACGGACCCCGCTTCCTCCAGCACCACACGACAGGCCTGCACATCACGCTGGATGGCCGTGCCGAGGCAACCGGCCACTCCTACTTCACGGTGATGACCGACCGCGGCATGGACCACTGGGGCCGTTACCAGGACGCCTACCGGCCGGTGGACGGCCACTGGAGGTTCGCATCGCGCCGGGTCCGCATCGACGGCACCACGCCCGGGGGCTGGGCGGACAGGCGTCTGAACGGACCGGCGACGTGAGCACCCCCGCAGGAATGTCCGACCTGGAACGCCTGGTGGCCGAGGCCGACATCCGACAGCTGGTCGCCCGCTACGCCGTCGCCCTGGACCGACGCGACCTCAAGGCCCTGGTGACCCTGTTCGTGCCCGACGTGCGCGTCGGGAAGGGCCTCCGGGGACACGCCGCCCTGCTGGAGAGCTTCGACTCGCAGCTCAGGACGGTCGGCATGACGGTGCTGAACGTCGGAACCCACCAGATCGACCTGGCCGGGCCCGACGACGCCACCGGCCACGTCTACTGCAAGGCAGAGATCCAGGACGGCGACCGTTGGATCCACCAGGCCATCCGGTACGACGACACCTACAACCGGGTGGATGGTGACTGGCGGTTCGTACGGCGTCAGCACCTGCTCTTCTACGGCGCCGAGGTGGGCGTAAACCCGTTGGGGCTCCCGCCTGCCGACTGGCCCACGAACCACGACGGCCTCGGCACCCTCCCCCACGACGACCCGTCCTGGCAGGCCTTCCACCGGAACGACCCGGGCATGGCCGGGTGAGCACCGACCAGGACATCGGACGCCAGATCGGCGACACGATCCTGGCGGGCTTCGTCGACTACATCGCCGGCTTCAGGAAGATCTCCCGTCGCGCCCGGCACCACTTCACGCAGCGCGAGTGGACGGAACAGGACGCCGACTCCCGTCAGCGCCTGGCCCTGCACCGCTCCACGGTCGTCCAGACGGTGGAGCGGGTCGGGCTCATCCTGGATGGGGTGGCCGACCGCCGCGGCACCTGGCGCACCGCTCGGGCCCACTACAAGCGCAGGATCGCCGACCGGTCCGACCTGACGCTGGCCGAGACCTTCTTCAACTCGGTGACACGTCGCACCTTCACCACCATCGGCGTGGACAACGACGTGGAACTCCGCTGGTTCGGAGCCACGACGGTTCCGCGCGGCGAGGGGCGCGCCGAACTGTTCGCCACCGCCAACCGCTTCAGGGACACGTCGGCCATGGTCCGCCAGATCCTGGAGTCATACGATTTCGAAGCACCCTGGGCGGACCTGGAGGCGGACGCCCGCCAGGTGGCCGCCCGCATGGACTCGTTCCTGATCGAGGAGTGGGACAGCCTCGAAGCCGACGGCATCGACATGCTGCGACCCGTCTTCTACCGGAACAAGGCCGCCTACCTGGTGGGTCGACTCCGGCAGCTGAACCGGGTGACCCCGATCGTCTTCCCCATCCTCCACGGTGCCGACGGCCTTCGGATCGACACGGTGCTCCTGACCGAATCGCAGGCCAGCCGGCTGTTCAGCTTCACCCGGTCCTACTTCTTCGTGGAGTGGCCGAACCCGTCGGAGCTGGTCGGCTTCCTCAAGTCGCTGCTCCCCATGAAGTCCCTCGCCGAGCTATACACGGCGATCGGGTTCCCCCAGCACGGCAAGACGAGCCTGTACCGCTCCCTCTACCGGCACCTCGACCACTCCCACGACAAGTTCGTGAGGGCGCGCGGCACCCCGGGCATGGTGATGGCGGTGTTCACGCTGGTCTCGTTCAACGTCGTCTTCAAGATCATCAAGGACCGCTTCGACCCACCGAAGAACACCACCCGGGATGCCGTCAAGCGCCGCTACGCGCTCGTCTACAACCACGACAGGGTGGGCCGCATGGTGGAGGCCTGGGAGTTCGAGAACCTCTCGTTCGACAAGGACCGGTTCGACCCTGAACTCCTGGAGGATCTGCTGGATACGACCTCTGAATCGGTACGGGTGGATGGCGACCGGGTGGTGATCAGCCACGTGTACACGGAGCGGCAGGTGTACCCCCTGAACCTGTACCTGCGGGAGATGTCGACGGCCAAGGCGGTGGCCGCGGCCATCGACTGGGGTTGGGCCATCAAGGACCTGGCGGCGGCGAACGTCTTCCCAGGTGACCTCTTCACGAAGAACTTCGGCGTGACCCGGCACGGCAACGTCGTCTTCTACGACTACGACGAGTTGACCCTGCTGGAGGAGTGCCGGTTCCGGACCATCCCACAGTCCGACGACCCGGCCGACGAGATGCGGACCCAGCCCTGGTTCTCCGTCGAGCCCGGCGACGTCTTCCCCGAACAGTTCCCGACCTTCATGTCCTTCCCGCGTGACGTGGACCGGGAGGTACGACGACGCTTCGACGAGGTCCACTCCGACCTCTACACGCCGGCCTTCTGGCAGGACGTCCAGGCCAGGCTGGCTCGCAGCGACCTACCCGACTTCTTTCCCTACGTGGAGGACGTCAGATTCCGCCGCAGGCCCAGCGGAGCCCTCGGTTAGGGTCGACGCGTGCCCCGCCCGATAGCCGTCGCCCCCTCGGTCCTACCCGTCGACTTCGCCCGGTTGGGCGACGAGTGCATGGCCCTCGAGAAGGCCGGGGTGGACCTCATCCACTGGGATGTCATGGACGGCGTGTTCGTCCCCAACCTGACGTTCGGCCCTGACGTGATCGCCTCCACCCGCTCCCTGGTGGACATCGAGTTCGAGGCCCACCTGATGGTGGTGGAACCGGACCGGCTCCTGGATCGCTACGTGGAGGCCGGCTGCTCGACCGTGCTGGTCCACGCCGAGGCCTGCGACCACCTGCACCGGACCCTGTCGCACATCGCCGAACTGGGCGCTACGCCGGGGGTCGCCCTGAACCCCCACACCCCGGCCGACGTGATCCGCCACGTCCGCGACCTACTCGGCGTGGTCCTGGTGATGACCGTCAACCCGGGATTCGGCGGACAGTCGTACATCGGAGCGATGGAAGCCAAGGTGGCCGAGGTGGCCGAGATGCTCGACGGCTACGACTGTGCGCTCGAGGTGGACGGCGGGATCGGCCCGTCCACGGTGGCCGGAGCGGTCGCCGCCGGAGCCGACCGGCTGGTGTCCGGCAGCGCCCTGTTCCGCGACCCGGAGGGACTGGAACACGCCGTGGCCGACCTCAGGTCGCGGGCCGAAGCGGCGCAGGCCTGACCACCTGATCGGAACGGCCCCGGCTGTCCTGCCGGCGGCAGTGGACGACCGGGCAGCCGGGGGGCGCCGCTACCCTCGCCCACATGAACGCCTCCCTCTTCACGCCTCAGCCGTCCACCCCGATGGCCAGCGACGCCGACGGCCCGGAGCCCGGACGCTTCGACGTCTACGCCCGCCTGCTCCGGGATCGGATCGTGTTCCTGGGTTCCGACGTGAACGACGAGGTGGCGAACTTCATCATCGCCCAGATGCTCTTCCTCGAGGCCCAGGACCCCGACAAGCCGATCTGGTTGTACATCAACTCGCCGGGTGGGTCGGTCACCGCCGGCATGGCCATCTACGACACCATGCAGTTCGTGGGTCCCGAGGTGGGCACCATCTGCATGGGCCTGGGCGCCTCGATGGGCCAGTTCCTGCTGTGCGCGGGGGCACCGGGCAAGCGGTTCGCCCTGCCCCATGCGCGGATCATGATGCACCAGCCCCTGGGCGGCGTCCAGGGCAAGGCGTCTGACATCGCCATCCAGGCCGAGCAGATGGCCTACACGAAGAAGATGCTCCAGGAACGAATCGCCCAGCACACCGGTCAGCCGGTCGAGGCCATCGCGTCCGACAGCGACCGCGACCGCTGGTTCACCGCCGACGAGGCCCAGGAATACGGGATCATCGACCAGGTGATCGTGCGACGAGGGGAAATGCACTGAGGCCGGACCGGGCCATCGTCTGCCCGTAGGATTGCAGGGGCGGATGTGGCGGAACTGGTAGACGCACCGGCTTTAGGAGCCGGCGCCGAGAGGCATGGGGGTTCGAGTCCCCCCGTCCGCACGTGACCGAACCCAACGACACTCTCGAACACCAGGGTGATACCCCACCTGAGGGCACTCCCCTGCCCGAGGGCACCCCCCAGGTCGACGGCGGCATCCTCGACGCCCTCGTGGACGCCGCTCCCACCGGAATGGCCCGGCTAGGCCCCGACGGCAGGATCCTGCACGTCAACGGCCACTGGGCCGCCACCACCGGTCAGGATCCGGTCGACGCCCACGGCCACGGTTGGACCTCGATCCTGGACCCCGACGGCCGCGACGAGTTCCTGGCCGACCTGCGGCGTGCCCTGGCCGACGGATCGGGCCTCCGGGGTCGCCTCCGCCTGCTCGACGCCGAGGGGACCACCCGCTGGCTGGACCTCTCCACCGTCCCGCTCGACGGGGTGGACGGCTCACCCGGCGCGCTGCTGACCGTCACCGACGTGACCGACGAGATGGACGAGACGAGGCGGGCACACGAGCTGACCAGGGTCCTGGAGGCCAGCCCGGATCCCGTAGCGGTCCTGGAACCGTCCGGCGAGGTCGTGGTCTGGGCGAACGACGCCATGCGACGCCTCACGGGTACCGGGTCCACCTCGGCCGAGGTCCGGCTCCTGGACGTCCTGGATTCATGGTCGCAGGCCCAGTACGCCACGATCGCCCTACCCGCTGTCCGCACCGGTGGCACCTGGCGGGGCGAGCTCCGCCTCATGGGAGACGGTGGAACGGTTTCGGTCTCGGCGGTGCTGGTCGCCCACCGTGACGTGGAGGGCGAGGTGGACGCCATCTCGATGATGGCCCGCGACCTGACCGACCTGCACGCCGCCCAGCAGCGGGTGGAGGCCTCGGAGATGCGTCTCGCCGCCCTCGTGGAGCACGCCTCGGACCTTGTCTGCGTGATCGGCGAGGACGGCCGGATCCTCTACGCCAGCCCTGCCGTGGCCCGCATCCTGGGACGCCAGGCCCATGCCATGGAAGGCGTACCGGTGGCCGACCTGGTCCACCCGGATGACCTGGGAGGGCTCGTGGAGATGGCGGGCGAGGTGGTGGCCCGACCCGGCATGTCGCCTGCCTTCGAGGCCCGCGTCGCCCATGCCGAGGGGGGTTGGCGCCACATGGAGATCGTCGCCACCAACCTGCTGGGCAACCCGGCGGTGGCCGGAGTGGTCGTGAACGCCCGCGATGTCACCGAGCGGGTCGAGGTCGCCGCGCAACTCGAGGAACGGGCCTTCCACGATGAGCTGACGGGGCTTCCCAACCGTGCCCTCCTCCTGGACCGCCTTCAGGACGCCCTGCACAGATCGGCCCGACACGACAGGCTGGTCGGGGTGCTCTTCCTGGACCTGGACAGGTTCAAGGTCGTGAACGACTCCCTCGGACACGGTGCCGGCGACGACCTGCTGCGCGAGGCGGCCCGGAGGCTGCAGCGGACCATCCGGCCCGGCGACATGGTGGCCAGGCTGGGTGGGGACGAGTTCGTGGTGATCATCAACGACATGGTCAGGACCACCGATGCCCTGGCGGCCGCCGAACGGGTGCGTACCGCCCTGGCCAGGCCGATGCAGTTGGGCACCGACTCCACGGTGGTGTCAGCCAGCGTGGGGATCGCCGTGGCCCACGGGTCCGAGACCCCGGCCGACCTGTTGAGGGACGCCGACACGGCCATGTACCGGGCCAAGGAGCAGGGCAGGGACCGGGCCGAGCTGTTCGGCGACCACCTCCGGGCCCAGGCGGTCCGACGGCACTCCGTTGAGCAGGAGCTGCGGGCGGCGATCATCGAGGATCGCATCGAGGTCCACTTCCAGCCCGTGGTCCGCCTCTCCGACGGTGCGGTGACCGGGGCCGAGGCCCTGGCCCGGATCCGCAGCAGCAGCGGCGAGCTGCTCCAACCGGCCCAGTTCATCGACATCGCCGAGGACAGCGGTCTCATAGCGGACCTGGGGGCCAAGGTCCTGACCATCGCCGTGGGGCGCCTGGCGGCGTGGGAGGCCAGGCGGGTGGGCGAGGGCCCGCGGCTCAGCGTGGCGGTGAACGTGTCGGCCCGGCAGCTGGCTGATCCGACATTTCCCCGCGTGGTGGCGGCCGCCGTGGAGGAATATGGCGTGGACGCCGACCAGGTGGCCCTTGAGTTCACCGAGAGCGCCCTCATCGCCGCCAACCCGGTCACCGAGATGGTGCTCGGGGAGCTCACGGCGATTGGCGTCCGGATGGGCCTGGACGACTTCGGCACCGGGTTCTCGTCGCTGGCCTACCTGAAGCGCTTTCCCATCGACTTCCTGAAGATCGACAGGTCGTTCGTGTCGGGCCTGGACGGCCCGGAGGTGGGAGACGACGTCGGCGACGACACCGCCATCGTGACCGGCACCGTCGCCCTTGCCCACAGCCTGGGCCTGCGGGTGGTGGCCGAGGGCGTGGAGACCGAGTCGCAGTTGAAGCGCCTGCAGCGCCTCCAGTGCGACATGGCCCAGGGCTTCTACTTCTCCGAACCGGTCACCGATGCCGAGTTCGACCGGTTCCTGGGCCGCCGGTTCTCGGAGACGCCCATCTCGCCGAACTGAACGACGGGTCAGGTACTTCCGGCGGCCAGTCGACGGGCCAGG
>Ga0066383_10000254_pt1 | contig 18496 bp, 17 predicted proteins | sample Knorr_S23_td_Bot_FD_70950 | JGI IMG/M metagenome (GOLD analysis project Ga0066383, IMG submission 70950) | Marine microbial communities from Southern Atlantic Ocean transect - Knorr_S23_td_Bottom_ad_3770_LV_A | ecosystem: Environmental > Aquatic > Marine > Oceanic | place: Southern Atlantic...
GAGCCAGGTTCGTGAACTCGCCAGGGTCGGCTTCGAGATCGTACAGCTCCAGCTCTACCGGGTCGCCGTGTCCGTAGCAGAGCTTCCACCTGCCCGATCTCACCATGCCCATTGCACGGTCGGTGCCGTGGGCAAAGTGCTCCGAAATAGCGATGTCCCGGAGCCCCGACGTATCGCCGTTCAGGGCTGGAACAAGCGACTGGCCGTCGAGTTTCCACTTTGAAACGTCGATTCCGGCGAGCTCAAGGATCGTGGCGACAGCGTCGACATTCGAGACCGCCTGCGACACGCGCTGCCCGCCCTTGAACTTTGCAGGCCATGAAATCTGTAGCGGTACTCGGGCCGACTGCTCGTAAAAGCACATCTTCCGCCACAGACCGTGCTCGCCAAGCATGTCGCCATGGTCGGACGTGTAGACGATCACCGTGTTCTCAGCCAGCCCCTGTTCTTCGAGCGTGTCGAGCAGGTGCCCGATCTTGTCGTCGAGATATGTGCACAGGCCGAAGTACGCCGCCCTTGCCCTCGCGATCTCGTCATCGGTCCAGTCGCCATCAAGCCCGAACATCCGGCGCAATCGCTCGGCCGACGGTGGCAGGTTGTCGAGGTGCCCCGGGGGAAGATCAGGCATATCGAGGTTGTCGGGGTAGTACTTTGAAAAGTACCGTTCGGAAACGATGAACGGGAAGTGCGGGGCGATGAACCCCACGCACATGGCGAACGGCTTTTCGTAGCGGGCAGGATCGGAGAGATATTCGACCGCGGCTGTTTCCATGGCATCGTCCGCCTCGATCATCGGGCTGACGCCGGGATCGGCGGCTCGAACTCCGTCCCACGGCTCGGCTGCCTTCGGAATGCCGTCCGACCACCTGAAGTGACCGAGTGGCTCCTCGATGTGTGGGTCACGCGATAGCTGCTCATCGAAGCCGTGCAGCGGGTCGGGGCCGACAAGGTGCATCTTGCCGTTCAGCGCGGTGTGATAGCCCTCGTTGCGCAGCAGGTAAGGCCACGTCAGCCGGTCTACGGGCACCGGCTTGGTGTTGTCCCATATCTCGTTGGTCGAAACGTACTGGCCGGTCATGAACGACGCTCTCGACGGGATGCACAGCGGGGAGTTGCAGTAGTTCGCGTCGAATGTGACTCCCTGCTCGGCGAGGCGGTCCATGTTAGGAGTCTCGATGATCGGGTGGCCGTAGGTCGACGAGAACTGTGCGCCGTGCTCGTCGGACATGATTACTAGGAAGTTAGGTTTCTTGTCCATTCCAGATCCGCTGCTCGCTTTTGTTTGCTCCGGTTACGTGCAAGTCAGCTACGGCGTTATTACCGCCCGGGTAACTTCGCTTCCCGAACTCCTGCCCAGCCATTCGGCGGTTTCAAACGCCTTGTCGATCTGGTCAAGCGGGAACTCGTGCGAAATGACGTTCATCAGTGGGTACCTGTCGGCTGTTCGTTCCAAGAAGTCGATGGCGTTCGGGATGATCCACGGATCGTAGTGCTGAATCCCGTAAAACCTGATCTGGTTGGAAACCATCTTCTGGACGTCGATGCTGGCGAACGAGTTCGGCGAGATGTGTCCGACTTCGAGGTAGGTGCCTCGCATGCGGACCATCTTGAGGCCCTCTTCGACGACTGCCGGGAAGCCGACGACCTCGATCACCTTGTCGGCACCGATGCCGCCGGTCAGTTCCAGCACCCGCTCGATACGTGCTTCAGGGGTGTCGTAGTCGTTCATGTCGATCGTATGGGTGGCACCACACTGCATCGCCAGTTCAAGGCGGGGCTTCTGGCCGTCGATCACGATTACTTTCGATGCCCCGAGTTCCGCCGCGACTGCAGTTGCGTTCACGCCGAGTCCGCCGGCGCCCTGGACAACCACGTTGTCGCCGAGCCTCACGCCCCCGAGGTGCATCGCCTCGTAGACCTGGGCCAGCGCACAGTTGATCGGCGCCGCCGCGGCGCTGCTGATCGATTCGGGCAGCTTGAATACATAGTGCGGGCTACGCAGGTAGTAGTACTGGGCGAACCCACCGTTGCACACGGCCCATTCGTCGAGTGTCTTGCGTCCCGAACGAAACTTGCAGGCCCCAAACTCGCCGCGCAGGCAGTTGTAGCAGCGGGCACACGGGAAGAAATACGAATAGGCCACCCGATCGCCCTCTTTGAGTGGTCGACGTAGCGAATCGGTGGTGATCTTGTTCCCCATCGCGGCCACTTCACCCATCATTTCGTGCCCAAACACGAACGGGTCTCGCGGCGGGGCATCTTCGGGAATTCCGTCGCCGCGCCAGATGTGAAGGTCCGATCCGCAAACGCTGGTCGCCCGAACGCGTATCTGAATGGCGTCAGACTCGAGCTCCGGTACCGGCAGTTCTCGCATTTCCCAACTCTGATCGGCCTCATGCCACACTGCTGAGATACCTGTTTCTGGCATCGTTGTCTCCTGAAATTCCTGGCGTCCGGGAAAATCGATCGTGTTTCGATCTCTCCGCGCTTACCCAGATCGCGATGGCAGCTAACTTATTCCCGCGGTGGCAAACTCACAAGAGGGTATTCCGGAGCGCCCCCAGCTGTTTATTAGAGATTAGAATTCTGCGGGCCTAATCGCGAATCTTGATCGCGGGACGTACGCGGGACGAGACCCCGAGACATTCAGATGAGCAGGAACGAATGACAGTATCGAGTTGGCGAGCGCGTGCGGGAACGACTTTTCAAACCGAGAAACGGCCCGCTACGGGCTCACGCGGCGTTGTCGTTACCAATCATCCACTGGGATCGGCGGCCGGTTCCGAGATGCTGCTCGCCGGTGGGAACGCCATCGACGCCACGGTCGCCTCGCTGTTCGCGCTCAGCGTGGTCGAGCCAATGATGGTCGGTATCTTCGGTGCCGGATTCTTCAACATTCGGCTTGCCAACGGCCAGCACCATGTGATCGACGGTTACTCAACGGCCCCCGCCGCTGCGACCGAAGATATGTACACCCCGGTTGCCGATTCTGGGCCGGACTACCTGAAATCGGTCGGAGACCTGGGTTCAATCGGCCACTTATCGGTCGGCGTGCCGGGAAGTCTGAAGTCCTGGTGCGAAGCACTTGAAAAGTGGGGCACGATGCCGCTGGCCGATGTGATGGCACCGGCAATACGTTTTGCAACGCGGGGTTTTCAGGTCAGGGAGTACCTGCACGATGCGATTGTCCAGTACTCGGAAATCATCGGCCGGTTCGCGGAAACGTCAGCTACCTACATGATCGGTGGGGAACCGCTCAAAACCGGCGATCACATCGACCGGTCGGACTATGCCCGTACGCTGCGGGCGATTGCCGAAAACGGTCCAGACCACCTGTATAACGGTCCGCTCGGCGCGATTGTGTGTGATTACCTTGCCCGCAACGACGGGATCATTACGATGCAGGACCTGGCGGAGTACCGGACGGTCGAGCGTACACCGGTCCGCGGGACGTATCGGGGATACGAAATCATCGGGGTACCGCCACCTTCGGCGGGCGGTGTGCATGTGATCGAAATGTTGAACATCCTTGAGGAGTTCGACCTTGCCGAGATGGGGTTTGGCTCGCCTGATTCGATCCATATCCTGCTCGAGGCCATGAAAAAAGCGTTTGCCGATCGCGACCGCTACACCGGCGACCCGGATTACGTGGAAGTGCCTGTCGACCGGCTCATCGCAAAGCATTACGTGGAAGATTTCATCGATGCACTCGACCTGGAGCGCGCTTCACCGGAGATCCTACCTGGCAACCGGCAGGGGGCAGGTGAAGCGGGTCACACCACGCACGTAACGGTTGCCGACGCCGATGGAAACGTGGTTGCCGCAACCCAGACGATCAACGAACTGTGGGGTTCGAAGGTCACCGTGCCGGGCACCGGGATGCTGCTGAATAACACCCAGCAGATGTTCGATCCACACCCCGGAAACGCGCTGTCGGTGCTGCCTGGCAAACGGGTGACGAGCAGCATGGCACCGACCATCGTGGTTCGTGACGGAATACCCGAATTCGCTGTGGGTCTGCCCGGCGGAGTAAAGATATTCACCTCGGTACTGCAGGCTATCGTCAACATGATCGACCACAGAATGTCGGCACAGGAAGCAGTTGAGGCACCGCGGGTGTGGACACAGGGGCAGGACGTCGAGATAGAAGGGGGATTCTCGGAGGAAGTCCGGTCTGCCGTTGTCGAAAAGGGCCACCGAGTCACGCCCGTCGTTACGATCGGTTACGGTATGAATATTGTGCAGTTCGAGCCTGGCGGGGTCATTGCGGGCTCTTCGTGCTGGCGGGGCGATGGACACGTCGTGGGAATTGGCGGTGGGTTCGCAAGGCCGGGGATCGATTTCAGGGCAGCTTCCCGCGCGGCGCGGCCTTCGACAGATGACAAGTTTTCCCCAGGGCTAGGGCCAGCCTTTGAAGAACTGCCGGATGGCGCGAGCGAAGAGCGGGCCTGAGCATGCCGAATCACCAGCTACGTTGTATCGACTGTTCATCGAAGCAGGCCCCATCTGTGAACGACCTCCACTGTGCCGATTGTGGTGGGTTGTTTGTCGTCGATTATCACGATGCGCCCGATGGGTCACAACCGAGACTCCCGGTGGACGACCCGACATTGGTGAACAGTCTTGGCGAGGGCGATACACCGGCCGTTTCTCTGGACCGAACAGCTGAAGAGCTGGGTCTCGAATCGCTGTGGGCCAAGCTGGAGTTTATGGCACCGACAGGGTCGTTCAAGGACCGAGGATCTGCGGTGCTCACCACGATGGGTCGCGATCTGGGGGTCACCGAGTTCGTCGAAGATTCGTCCGGCAACGCCGGGGCGTCGCTCTCTGCCTACGCGGCGACGGCTGGGCTCAAGCCACACGTATTTGCGCCCGATAGCGCCGCTAGCGGGAAGCTCGACCAGATCCAGGTGTTCGGTGCGACCCTGCACAGGATCGAAGGCCCGAGGCAGGCCGCTACCGACGCTGCCGAAGCGTTTGTCGCGGAGCGCGGGCTGGTCTACATGTCCCACAGTTTGAGCCCGTACTTCCTGGAAGGCATGAAGGCTGTCAGCTACGAACTTGTAGAAGTGCTCTACGATGAGATCGAGCACGTCGTGCTGCCGGTTGGCAACGGCGCGCTGTTGATAGGTATGGTGAGGGGATTCCAGGAGCTGGTGGAAGCGGGAGTTGTAGGGCGGATGCCGAAGTTCCATGCAGTTCAGTCGCATGCGGTCCGTCCGCTGGTTGCAGCATTGACGGGGGAGGACTGGTCGCCCGAGGACGCCGTGCCGACGCGGGCGTCAGGTATTGCGGTATCGAAGCCGCCCCGGCTTGCCGAGATGATCGAGGCGGTCAGGGTGAGCAACGGGACGGGTGTCACGGTAGCCGAAGATTCGCTCGTAACCTGGCAGAAACGACTTGCGCAATCGGAAGGTATTTTTGCCGAGCTGACCTCGGCTGGAGCGTTTGCCGGGCTTGAGAAACTGATCTTCTCAGGCATCATCGACCGCGGCGCGGTCGTATGTCTACCGATCACCGGTTCGGGCCTGAAGGATCCGCTGGGCTGATTGCTTTCACTGGCACAGTACGACCATTGCGTACCATGTCGTCTCATGTTCGATTACTTCTGGCCGTAGATCACGTTGTGCACCGGGGAGATGATGAACAAATCGACCTCCTCAAACCCGTAGTCTTCTAGCATCAGCACAAACGTTTCGGTTGAAACGAGCTGATCGTCGATCTTGGCTTCGAAGTACTGGATGCCGCTCATTACGCGCGCCGGAATTGTCCTGAGGCCCTCTTTTTCGGCCGGGAATGGGAAGTCGGAAATCACGAAGTACCCGCCGGGTTTCAGTGCGTTTCGGACGTTTTTCGTTGCGAGGTCAATGTCGCGCGCTTCATGCCACGAAATATTGATGAAAATGAGGTCGTACTTCTCGGTCTCACTAAACTCCTCGAGCGTGCTCTGCACAAAACTCACGCGATCGGAGTGCCCCGCATCGGCGACCGTCCCCTTTGCCAGCGTGATCGAGTAGGCGTCGCCATCGAGCCCGGTAAGTGCGACTTCCGGGTACTGTGCGGCGAGCTTCGCAAGGCCGTGTCCTGCACCGCTCGCCAGTTCGAGAACTGATGCGCCAGCATCGAGGTTTTCGACAAGTCCGGGGATTTTGGACAGCGCGCCCGTAATCATGCGGTTGTAGAACGGTCGGCCGGTGCCGCTGACAGCGCCTATAAATTCCGGGCTGACCTTGTCCCGGTCCGCTTGCCGGAAGGCAGGTTTTCGTTGAACTTGTCGAATATTTCAGGCTGTCCGAACACCATGACGATACCACCGACGTAGCCGTGAAAATCGGTATCGAGAAGCAGCTTGCCCATGTGTGGCGCTAGAACGTACCTGTCAGCTTAGCCTAACTCCAGGACCCCGGCGCCGTACGCAGCCTGGCTCCAGACGCCGGTGTAGAACTCATCCGTGCCAGCTTCGCCCGCCAGTTTGTCGGCAGTGAGACCGCCCGGGTGCTGGCGCAGGCCTCGAACAGCCCGTGGTTAAGCCCGATTTCTATCGTCTTGAACTCAACGTAGCCTGCGAACTGGGAAAGGATCTTGCCGGCCTGCTCAGGAACTTCAGCCCTGCCGGTTGAGGTATCTGCGCTCCGTTAGACGTAGTCACTTTTCCGTGCTCCAAAAATCATAGTGTTAAATCGCGCATGTATTTCGATGCCCGCGCAAAAAAAGGTTCGCTCAAAATCGATGGCAAATCCTGAGCGATATTCTCGATCCGCGGGGAGGTCGGTTCAGCAATCTCGCTAGCTGTTTGCCTGTTCGAAGACCTTTCTGAACCCGGCTATCGAGCCCTCGATCACCCAGTCGTCGACGCAATACGAGGCGCGGAAGTAGCCCGGTGTGCCGAATCCGATGCCCGGAACGACCAAGACCAGCTCTTTCTGCAGTTGACGGACGAACTCAGTATCGTCGGGAATTGGCGATTTCGGAAATACGTAGAACGCACCGTCGGGTTTGACGCACTCGTAGCCGATATCGATAAGTGTCCCGTACAGCAGGTCTCGCTTATCGCGGTAAATGGCGATATCGACCGTAGCCCGCTGGATGCCCGCCACCGCGCGCTGCATAAGGGCAGGTGCGTTGACGAACCCGAGGGTGCGTATCGAGAACGTGAGGGCGTCCATCAGGTCGGTTTTTCCGGGGTCGGCCGGGTTCAGGGCCAGGTAACCGATCCGCTCGCCGGCAAGCCCGAGGTCCTTCGAGTGCGAAGTGGCGACGATCGACCGTGGGTGGTGGTTGAAGATGAACGGGTAGGGCTGGTCGGAGTAGATCAGCTTGCGGTACGGCTCGTCTGAGATCAGGTATATCTCAGTGCCGTATTTTTCCTCGGCCCGCGTTAGCGCTTCGCCGATCGCTGCAATAGACGCTTCGGGGTAGATAACGCCGGTGGGGTTGTTCGGAGAGTTGATGATCAACGCGCGGGTGCGAGGGCCGATTGCAGACTCTATCGAAGCGATATCGGGGAGCCAGTTATCGTCGCAGGCCGCAGTCTTTGCGACACCGGTCTGGTGTTGGATATAAAAGGGGTATTCACCGAAGTAGGGGGCTAGCAGGACGACCTCATCCCCTTCATCGAGAATGGACCTGAGAATCGTGTTGATCGCACCGGCCGCACCGACCGTCATCAGGATTTCGGCACCGGTTACCGGTACTCCCGATTCTTCGGCAAGCGCCTCGGCGACACTGGCCCGCACTTCGGGAAAACCGCCGTTTGGCATGTAGCGGTGGGTATTCGGTGTTTTGTCGGCCGCCAGGCGGGCCAGCTCGGCCCTGAATTCGGCAGGTGGCTCGAGGAGCGGGTTGCCCAGCGACAGATCGAACACGTTTTCAGCGCCGTGGGCCTCCCGCAGTTCGATGCCCGCTTCGAACATCCTGCGAATCCACGAACTTTCCTTCATCTGTTCTCGAACTTTTCGAGAAATTGCCATCAATTGTTTCCTTGTTGTTCCGATTCGGGGTCCTGCTGCTGGTCGGACGAAGATACAGGTTCCTGGTCCTCATCTTTAGTTTTTGCGCCCAGCTTGAAGAAATCCCGCATGAACTTCGGTCCCCCCGAGTAGGGATTATCGACAACGAACGTCCCTGCGATCTTGTCGTGCCAGCCCTGTCGTTTCGGGTCGAACACCATCCATGCGAGCCCGATTCCCACGGCCATGGCCGAAATGAACCTTCCGATCATCTCCCTGGGAATCGCAGCCGGGCCCGGGGTCCTGCCATCCGAGTCGACTACGACTATTCCCGCCACCCACTTGCCGGGCGTACGTCCCCAGATCGTGGTCGGAATGACGAAATAACCGAAAAAAAAGAGGAGGTCCTGTGGTGCCGCCTCCGAGTTGAACATAGCCGTGCCAGACACGGGCGCAACAGTGTAGATGACCAGGAAGATCAGGCCGACATCGATCAAAAAGGCGTACAGGCGTCGCAAAGGGCCGGCGAAGTTCATTGGGTAGACGACCGGGCCGTCGGTTTTTTTCGTCCGATCTTCATGAGCAGATGCCTTCTGGTCTTCGGAATTCAGATCGGGGCTGTAGCGTGAGCTGGTAGGTCGCTTTCGAGGGTTGCGACGTTTTCGGGAACGGGGCGTTGCGGGCATATCAGCCAATATTACGACCCATGACCGTCCACGGCACCACGATCTGGAATTAGAATCGCCTCCAGCATCGGTATCGCACTTCAAAAGATTCGCGCCAGCGACGGGAGATCACGAATGGCAGAGAGACTCGAAGGCAAGGTGGCGCTTATCACGGGCGGCGGGTCGGGCATCGGCGATGCCACGGCGCATTTGTTTGCCAGTGAAGGCGCGAAAGTCGTGGTCGCAGACCTGAAGATCGACGCCGCCAAAAATGTTGCCGATGCGGTGGTATCGGACGGTGGCGATGCGGTTGCTCTTGCCGGGGACGTTGCAGCGCGGGCAGATTGCGAAGCCATGGTCGCCGGGACGGTCGAGCAGTACGGCCGGATCGATGTGCTGATAAACAGCGCCGGGGTCACGCCCAGGTATGCACCCGCTGAGTGGGACTGGGAACAGAAGTGGGACTGGACTATCGGCATCAACCTGAAGGGGTCGATGATGATGTCGTACTTTGCCGTGGAACAGATGAAAGAACAGGGCTCGGGCTCGATAGTAAACATGGCCTCGGTCATCGGTCTTGTCGGTTACGCCGATGGCATGAGCGATGGGTTTCATCCATACCCGCATTCCAAGGGCGGTGTGGTGCAGATGACCCGTGACATGGGGGTCGCACTGGCCAGGGAGGGCATTCGCGTGAACGCGCTTTGCCCCGGATTCACCTACACGGCACTCACCAAGACCCTTACCGATGACGCCGATTTGCATCAGCGCATCGTCTCGCTCCACCCGATTGGCAGGTTGGGCGAGGCGGTCGAGATTGCTAGGGCAGCGCTTTTCCTCGCCTCGGACGATGCATCGTTCATCACAGGGGCAAATCTGGCAGTAGATGGCGGCTACACCGCCCAGTAAGGCCGCGAGGCGACGTTTCCTCCGGCTCCCAGCTGCCAGTGCGATTTCTAAAAAATCGACGCGGGGTCGACCACCGACAGCAGTTTTCGACCATCCGCGAGCCGCTCGAGGTTCGATAGCGCGAACACAACTGACCGTTCGTTACCTTCACCGGTCCCGCCCGCCCAGTGCGGAGTGATCACGACGTTTGGCATTTTCAGTAGTGGGTTATCAGGGTCAGTCGGTTCCTGCTCCAGCACATCCAGCCCCGAACCCGCGATTTCGCCATTCTGAAGGGCTACGATCAACTCGGCCTCGTTATGAACAGGTCCACGGCACGTGTTGATGAATACGGCGGACTTCTTCATCAGCCCGAACTCGCGAGACCCGAACATCCCGCGTGTGGAACTGTTGAGCGGCACGTGGACCGTAACGATATCGCTGACCCGCAGCAGGTGATCCAGCTCGACCGCCTGCGTACCGAGTTCCCGGTCTCTACCCGGCATCATTTCGACCGGGTCGTAGTACAACACTTCGCAATCGAACCCCGACAACCTGCGCGCAACCTGCCGTCCGATGTTCCCGAAACCGACAATGCCAATCGTCTTGCCACTGATCTCGGTCCGCACCGGCAGCTGGTCAACGCCGTTGCGCCAGTTTCCGCCCACCGTGTTTGCCCATGCTTCCATCATCCTGCGGTAGACGCTCAGCATCAGGCTCATCGTATGCTCCGACACCGATATCGCGTTGGCACCGCCGTTGTTCGCAACGCTGATTCCGAGCTTGCGCAGGCCCACGACATCGGCTCTGTCGTAGCCGGCGGTCAGTAGTTGGATCAGTTTCAGTTTTGGTAGCTGCTCGGCGATTTCGAGGGGGACCGACGCAAGCCAGGGAACCGCGACATCGGCGTCTTCCAGGGCCTCGATCAACTCGCCGGGTGAAAGAGTCGGATCCACGGCAACCACATTTACGCCATCTCCGGCGTGTTCGTTCAGCAGGTCCCAGCGCCGTTTGTGTTCGGCCGTAGTGAGAGGGGCAAGAAAGGCGATGGTCGGCATTTTTTGATTCAGTTCTCAGTAATTTCGGGTCGTGGTGCGCGCAAAAAGAAGGGCAGGGTGCCAGAAGGCCGTCGGGCAGTCTACCGCCGGGAATTCGTCTTTGGGGGAACGACGCGGCCTAAACCGGTCGCTCAACCCTGCGTCCCGCCTTGTACACGTCGCGCACGTCCCAGAGTGCGTTGAGGTCAGCTGTCGGGTCACCCCCCACCACCAGCAGGTCGCCCGGTCGTCCGGCGGCAAGCGTTCCGGCTGTGTCGCCGACAGCAATCGATTCGGCTGCGTGGCTGGTTCCGGTAACCAGCGCCTCGGTGTTCGATAAACCGGCTTTCGTGAGGGCGATCATCTCTTTCACGAACTCACCGGGCGGGTAGGCCCCCCAGGGCGAATCGCTCCCGGCGATCATCCTCACGCCCATCTTGATCAGGCGACTCACCGAGTCGTTGCGGGTTTCCAGCGCGTGCTTGCTGGCGTCGATGCTGGCCTGTTCTTCTTTCGTCAACCAGCCGCGTTCCTGGCCGATGTTTTCCGTGTGGTCGATTCCGGCCTGGACGACGTGCAAAGTCGGGTTCACCCAGGCCCCGGCTGCGGCAAGCTGATCCGCGAGGTCTTCGCGGAACTCGTACATGCCGGTCTCATCCTCGAAAACGCAGTGGATGATCATGTCGACTTCGGCATCGAGAGCGTTCTTGATCCCCTGCATCGACGCGCAGTGGGCCGCAGTGAGCCTCCCGAACCGGTGGGCCTCATCGACTATCACAGTCATCTCTTCGAGCGTGTACGAGGGGCGCAGGGGGTCGGAAGACCAGGTCGAGCCGCCCGTTGCCATGATCTTGATGAAGTCGGCACCCTCTTTGACCAGCTTGCGTACTTCCGTCCGAACCGCGTCAACGCCATCGGCCTCGGACCCGCAGTACCAGAAGTGGCCGCCGGTGATCGTGATGGGGCGACCTGAAACGACCATTTCCGGCCCTTCCGAAAGCCCGCGCTGGATACCCTCTTTAAGCGAGAAGCCAACCCGGTTCTTGGCACCGTTCTCCCGGGCGGTAGTCACACCGGCGTGGAGGAACGTCCGGGCGTTGCTGAGGGCCCGCATGAGCAGCACGTCGTCGTCTTCGGCACCGGTGATATCGCCGTGTGTGCCGTCACCGGGGGCCATCATGTGGGTGTGGCCGTCGACCAGGCCGGGGAGGAGGGTTGCGTCGCCGTAGTCCCTGACGGTTACGTTCGAGTTATCCGGGGCGGAAATTTCGGCGACCGGTCCGATGGCCGCGATCTTGCCATCCGAAAGCAGCACGGCCTGTCCCTCGACAGGTGCCGACCCGGTTCCGTCGAACATCCGTGCAGCCGTGATGATCGTGTGGTCGGTTCCGGCGGAATTTTCAGTCGTCAATCTATGTTCCTCGGGCTCGGCGGAGAGTATTCACACCACGCCAAGATCGGACAGTGTTCCCTCAAGTTCCGCCCTGGATGTGAAGACGTGGCCGATCATACCTGCTTTTTCTGCCGCTTCGATGTTCACCGGTAGGTCGTCGACAAAGAGGATGCGATTGGCGGCGACACCCGCCCGGGCGAACAACGCGCCGTAAAACTCGGGGTCAGGTTTCATCGAGCCCACCGCGTACGAGACGATCACTGGGTCGAGTTTTGCACTGAACGGGAGGAACTTTCTCGCGTATTCCCAGTGCGGTTCGCTGGTGTTTGAGACGAGGGCGATACGGTGTGATTCGGCGATTCGGCTCACGAGCGGGAACATGGCGTCCGACGGGATCAACGCGCCGTCATAAATATCGGTGAATTCGCCGACCGACATCGTGATGCCAAGTTCAGCAATTGCCTGACTGGCGTGCTGCTGAAAGCTGATCTCGCCACTTTCGAACAGCTGCTTGTGCTGCCTGCTGAACACGGCATCATGTACCTCTACCGGCGTATAGCCCGAAAGTTCGGCGAGTCTATTGGCGGGAGTCGCTTCGTCGACCGTGCACAGCACATTGCCCAGGTCGAAGGCGACGAGTTCGATCTCGGGCGCGGTCAATGTTGCACCGGGATGCCGGGTGCGGTGGTGCGGAGACGGTACACGGACGTCCGGGCCGTTACAAACATCGTCCGGTTGTCGGAATCGCCCCAGCCGAGATTTGCCGGTAGTTCCGGCAACTCGACCACCCCGAGCAGGTTTTCGTCCGCGTCCCACACCCAGATACCTCCGGACCCGGTGCTGTAAATGTTGCCGTCGGCATCGAGTTTCAGGCCGTCGGGAACGCCATCGAGTTCTCCCGCAGGTCCGTACGGCATTTCGCAAACGCGCCGACTGTTTATCAGTTCGCCGCTCGACGAGACGTCGTAGGCGTGCAGGTGCGGGTCGGGACGGCTATTCGATACGTAAAGCGATATGTGATCGCGTGAGAAGGCGAGGCCGTTCGGATGGTTCATATCGCGGGCGAGCAGCGTCAACTCGCCATCGGGCCGTAGCCGAAAAATCGCAGCGTAACCCAGCTCTTTTTCCTCTTCAGGAAGCCCCTTTTTGTCGGGGTCGGTGAAATAGAGCGAGCCGTCGGGGTGAAGAACGACATCGTTCGACCGGTTGAGCCGTTTTCCCTCGAACCTGTCTGCCAACTGAGTGATCGACCCGTCGGATTCATACCTGACCACGCGGCGGGCGACCTGTTCGCAGATCACGACCCGCCCCTGCCGGTCGAAGACTGCACCGTTGGCCCCACCGGAGTTTTCCCTGATGACCTCTTTGGCCGCCGTTCCGCCAATTCCCGGCAGCCGGACCCGGTAGTGGATTTCGGCATCGACATCCGAGACGTACAGGATTCCCGAGGGATGCCATAGGGGGCCCTCGGTGAAAACAAAACCCGAAACAACAAGTTCGGGTTTAAGCGATTCAAAAAGATCGGCCAGTTCGGTCAACGCACTCTCCGTTGCTAGGTGCCGTGAGTGTACGCCCGCGGCGCCGGTGGGACTCTACTTGTCGGACGGCTTTGCACTGGTGGAAAGACTGGCAAGAATGTCCTGGAGTTCGTTCGTCGAGGCACCCTCCGGCGCTTCGCCCCCCAGCTTCTGAATCACGGCTCTCAGGTATTCGGGGTCGTTTTGCTCTGCAACCAGGATTTCGCCCACGTTGCCGGAAATGTCGAAACGCATGCTTTCCAGTTCGAGGAATTCGACGGAGCCGGAAGCGGTCACCTCGTCGAGCAGCGTCCCGCTCAGGACCGCAACGGCACGACGGTTGTCGTCGGCTGCATCGTCATCCAGCAAGAACGCCTGGGTCCCGAAAAACGCACCCGCGGCGATAATTGTCGCAACGACTACAAACACGCCGATTTTTGTCGCGGGAAACCCTCGCGACCCGGAAGCGCCACTGTGAACGTGGTGCCATCGCCCGGGCTGCTCGCGACCGATACGGTCCCCCCGTGGGCCTCGACCAGGCGTTTGACAATGGTCAGGCCCAGGCCAGCGCCGCCGGTCACCCGGTTTCTGCTCGGGTCGGCTCTGTAGAACTGGTCAAATATGCGGGGGAGGTCGTCGATGGATATTCCCGCGCCCGTGTCCGAGACCGACATCACCATGCCGTTGGACGAGCCTGAAATATCAACTGTTACCCGGCCGTCTTTTGGCGTGTGTATTAGCGCGTTTTCAATGAGATTCGTTACGATCTGGCGCAGTCTTGTCTCGTCAAATTCAATGATGGGCACGGTGTCGGTCTTTGTGATCGAAAGGTCGATTGACCGTTCCCGTGCACGCTGAGCGAAGTTCAGGACTGCATCTTCGATGACCCGAACCGGTGAATCGAAAGATTTGCTCAGGGCCAGCGGCCCGGCGTCGGTGATCGCGACGATCCTGAGGTCTTCAACGAGGTTTGCCAGGTGGATCGTCTGGGAATGAAGCGTTTCGATCGTTTCGCCATCGGCGTCGACTACGCCGTCTTTGATCGCCTCAAGATAGCCCTGGATATTGGTCAGTGGGGTACGAAGTTCGTGGGCGACGTCGGCCGTCAATTGCCGGCTTCTCTCCCTTGCTACTTCCAGGTCGCTGGCCATGGCGTTGAAGGTAATAGCCAGCTCCCCGATATCGTCGCTGCCAGATTCGGGTACGCGCTGGCTCAGGTCGCCCGTACCGAGTCGGCTTGCCGCGGCCGTAAGGCCTCGGATCGGGGCCAGCGCCTGGCGGGTAAATATTGTCACGATCAGCAGCCCGGCCAGTCCGCTGGCGATTCCCGCGATCAGGAGCGACCGCTGGAATGACGATTGCAGGTTGCTAAGAGGCGGGTCGACGTATTCGAGGACCTCTGCGACGAGATCGCTGGTGGTTTGGGATGGGGCCTGGACCGGAATCTGGGTCGGTCGCGGCGGAGCCAGTTGACCGGACGTCTGATCAACAAAAAATTGCTCCAGAGACGATGTGAAAAAATCTCGCATCGAAAGTGGACGCTCGTTACGGGCCGGACGTTCGTCTACCAGCAGGTGACCGATGAGTTGACTATTCACATATACCGGCCGCCTTGTGAACCGGGTGGGCCTGGCGAACCGCTCCGAGAGCGTTTCAAACAGTCCCTGCGCATCACGTACCACCTGGTGCGAATCGGCGACTATCAGACCGGATTCGTCTTCGAGGACCACGCGCCAGCCGTACAAATTGCCGACCTGCTGGATTGCGTACTGGACCTCGTTCCAATCTTGGTTCGCCTCGAACGTGTCGCGTACCAGCTGCTCGGCACGCCCCGCCCGTGCGAGTTCGATTTCTTCGGTAAAACGTTCGGTCTCGATACGGGTCGCATACGCCGAGTAGACGCTGACGCTGGCGATCGAGAGGGCAAGGACCAGGGCGAAGCCGAGGGTGAGCCGTCCCTGGAGGCTTGTGATCCAGCTATACATCGAAGCGGTATCCGACCCCGTACATTGTTTTCAGATGCTGGCCTTCAGGGTTCGCAGATTCCAGTTTTTTCCTGAGGTTCGACACGTGGGTGTCGACGGTGCGGTCGTATCCGGAGAAATCGTAGCCAAATACGTTCTCGATAATCTGGTCCCTCGAAACCGTCCGTCCCCGTCCTTCGATGAAATAGGAAAGCAACCTGAACTCTGTTGGTGTGAGGTCAATCTCGGTACCCAGGACAGTTGCCGACCTGCGATCGAGGTCGATCACAACGGCACCGGCGGTCAGGTGGTTGCCGGTTTCCTTCTGGTTCTCAGCATTTCGTTGCGTTCGGCGGAGGACTGCGTTGACCCGCGCCACGAGTTCCCGCGGGCTGAACGGCTTGGAAACATAATCGTCGGCACCGAGATCGAGGCCCGTCAGGCGGTCGTCTTCTTCGACGCGGGCGGTCACCATGATGATCGGGACATCCGACTCGCTTCGGACGTTCTTGCAGACCTCGATGCCGTCCATGCCGGCCAGGTTGAGGTCGAGCAGCACGATATCGGGAGATTCTTCCAGCGCCATTCTGAGCCCGGCGACGCCGTCCTGCGCTTCGAGGATCCTGTATCCCGCCTGGGCGAGGTACAGACGGATTAACTGCAAAACCGCCTTGTCGTCCTCAACGATGAGGGCGGTTTTTTCCGTCTGTTGTTCGTGTGTAACCATATTCAGGAATGATATGTCGATATGCGCAGGGAGTTACGCAGATGTGGTCGAAGATTCGGGTGTCTCTTCGACCGAGTCAGGGTCGACCGGCGGTGGGACTGGGAATCCGTGTCCCCGGGAATCCCTGAACCGCTCCAACAGATCTTCAATGTCTTTCAGGCCCTCAAGGCCTTCGATTCCACCAAAGTGTTGAAAATCGAAGCCGTCGAGGAATTCCTGCAGACTGCCATCGGAAAACGGGTCGTCTCCGAACGGAAGTGTAAGTTCGCCTTGTTTGAAATCTCCGGGCCCGAATCTGAAGGTGCCTTCCGGTCCGCGGAATTCGAACCTGAATTCTCGGTCGCCCCGTTCAAAGTGATCGCGGCCAAATGGCAGTCCGAATTTGAATTCTCTTCCAAATCGACGATCATGTCCGAAGGGGCCATCGTTCCCAAACAGACCACCACGCAATCCAAGAGTGGGCAGGAGCCGCGAGCTGAGTTCGGTATCAAGCAGCCACCGGGGGATATCGTCGACCCAGGCGTTCAGTTCCGTTGCTTCGTCCGGGGTTATCGAACCCGACTCCAGGAGATCGTCGATCACTTTGTGCATCGCAGCCGGCCGGTCGCTGGTATCTGAATCGGTGGCACCGCTTTCGAGCGCGTCCGTAAGTATCTGCGCATCGAGACCCAGGATCTCAGCCATCCGCTCAATCACATCGCCACCCGGGCGCAGTCCCAGTCCGGGCAGGGTCAGTTGTGTCAGGATCGGGCGCAACGAACGCAGACTAAACGCCGAGGAAATCAGGCTCGAAAACAGCGAATCATCTGCCGAAGCGGGGCGGTCGGCCATCCAGGCGGCAAAGCTGTCGGCTTCGGCCTGTTCGATAAGCCCGTTCTCGACTAACTTTTCAATAGCGGCCGTTATTCGTTCGTCGCTGAGTTCTCGTTTTGCCTGCGCGTGTGCGTCTTCCAATTCAGAGGCGCCGATGCCCAGAATCTGTCCTGCACGTTCGAAAATATCGGAACGTCTACTGTCATCACCCCCGCCCGCCGCGAGCACGGCGCCGCCGGCAAGTGCAAGTGCAATCGCTACTGCAATGAAACTGATGGGAACCCAGCGCCTGAACATTATCTGTTGTCCTTACTTCCGTGACTGCCTGCTATGAATTCCGGAGCATCACAACTGTGAGGTTCCGTGATGCCTGATGGCCCGCTCGGGCGTGCTACGACCAGGTCGAGTTTTCTCTACATAATTTGTAATCGATTGATGTCAAGACTTTGTGGAGAAAGTCTGCGAATTGGTCGCCACCATCGGTTGTCTGAATTAGCCGGATGACCCGAAAGTTCTGGATTTGCTGGGTAATCGCCGCCACAAGCGCTGAGGAAATCCCGCATCGACGATTGCACGATCACATGTTGCCGGTGTGAATGAGGTGGGGATAGCTTTGGATTATCGAGGGTTGGGACAGTTTGTGGCTATATGCAGTTGTCCGTTGAAAGGACCGTGTTTGCATGGCCGGTGAGAGGATCCTGGTAGTAGACGATGCTCCAGACATACTGGAAGCGTTGGTTATCACCCTCAACGATGCGAGTTTTGAGACGCTCGGCGCGCCTGATGGCCGGACCGCCCTGCGCTCTTTTTTACGAGTTCCAACCACAGCTGGTTGTGCTCGACCTGGTGATGCCGATGATGAGCGGCGTCGAAGTGTGCCGACAGGTACGTGCGATGTCCGATGTACCGGTGGTGTTCCTGAGCGGTGTCGAAGATACCGACCAGAAGATCGAAGGACTCAAGGCCGGAGGCGACGACTTCATCGTCAAAGGCGGCAGCTTCAATGAACTGCTGGCCCGGATCGAAGCGAACCTCCGAAGGGCGGTCTCAAACGCCCCCACCCCGATTAACGACCGGTTCCAGAACGGGTTCCTCGATATCAATTTGGTGATAAGCGAAGTGGCGCCGAACGGGGTCGCTATCGACCTGACACCGATCGAGTACCGGCTCCTTACCGAGCTTGTGAATCACATTGGCACACCGGTGCCCCCAACCGATCTTCTCGAGCGGGTGTGGGGTCCCAACTATGAAACTGAAAACCTCATCAAATGACACATGTCTCGATTGCGCGAACACCCAATCGTTTTCAGCGTAAAAAAATGGCCCCGCCAGTGTTGGATCACTGACGAAGCCTGGTGCCGCACATTGAGTCCCCAACGGTGCGGCTTTACCAAGATACAACCGGTGGACCCTTACCGACAGTGTTTTCTGGCGGGGTTTTGGGCCGGGCTGCAGGTATCTGGAGGTCGCAAACCGAGCGAGATGCGAGCTTACGGCAGGTTCCTACCGCCGCTGCGAACTCGGCGAATTTGTCGGCGGGCAG
>Ga0066383_10000267_pt1 | contig 18044 bp, 18 predicted proteins | sample Knorr_S23_td_Bot_FD_70950 | JGI IMG/M metagenome (GOLD analysis project Ga0066383, IMG submission 70950) | Marine microbial communities from Southern Atlantic Ocean transect - Knorr_S23_td_Bottom_ad_3770_LV_A | ecosystem: Environmental > Aquatic > Marine > Oceanic | place: Southern Atlantic...
GCTCGCACGCAGGCGGGCGTACCGGGGAGAGCTGGTCGGGTGAAGGTGGCGCCGAGCCATCGGTTGCGGTCGCTCGAGGAGGGAGCCCGAGCCGGGCTTGCACCGTCGAGGCCGACGCCGAGAGCTACGAGATCGGTGACGGTACCATCGTGATCGCATCGATTACGAGCTGCACGAATACGTCGAACCCTTCGGTGATGGTCGGCGCGGGCCTGCTCGCGAAGCGGGCGGTCGAGAAGGGCCTGGACGTGAAGCCATGGGTCAAGACGGCGATGGCGCCCGGCAGCGGCGTCGTGACCGACTATCTCACGCAGGCGGGGCTGCTGCCCTACCTGGAACAGCTGCGCTTCCACGTGGTGGGGTACGGCTGCATGACATGCATCGGCAACAGTGGGCCTCTGCCAGAAAAGATCCACCAGGCGGTCGAAGAAAACGGCCTGGTGGTGGCCTCGGTGCTCTCGGGCAACCGCAACTTCGAGGCCCGCATCCATCCGCTGGTACGCGCCAACTACCTGATGTCGCCGGTGCTCGTCGTGGCTTATGCGATCGCAGGGCGCATCGACATTGACCTGTACAACGAGCCTCTGGGCCACGGCGACGACGGAAAGCCGGTCTTCCTGGCCGACATCTGGCCGTCCGCTCAGGAGGTCGCCGATACGGTCGCCGGCGCTCTCGAGCCCGAGATGTTCACCAAGCGCTACGAGGTGGTCAACACGGGTGACGAGAACTGGCAGGCGCTGCCCCTCCCTGAGGAGAGCAGCCTCTACGAGTGGGATTCTTCCTCGACGTATGTGCAGCAGCCGCCGTTCTTCGAGGGCATGACGCTCGACGTCCCGCCGGTGGGCGACATCCACGGTGCTCGCGTCATGGTCATGCTCGGGCAGTCGGTCACCACCGATCACATCTCGCCTGCGGGCGCCATACCAAAGGCCGAGCCGGCCGGCGCGTATCTGCGCGAAAGTGGCGTCGAGGTGAAAGACTTCAACACGTTCGGTGCCCGCCGGGGCAACCACCACGTCATGATGCGCGGCACCTTCGGAAACGTGCGCATCAAGAACCTTCTGCTCAATGGCACCGAAGGCGGATACACGATCCACTTTCCGACCGACCAGCAGATGCCCATCTACGAGGCCTCCATGCTCTACCAGGAGGCGGGAACGCCGCTAGTCGTGCTCGCGGGGCAAGAGTACGGCACTGGCAGCTCACGCGACTGGGCCGCAAAAGGCACCATCCTCCTCGGCGTGCGCGCGGTAATCGCCGAGAGCTTCGAGCGCATCCACCGCAGCAACCTGGTCGGGATGGGCGTCCTTCCTCTCGAGTACGAAAACGGCGCTACCGCGGAGAGCCTCGGCCTCGATGGGCGCGAGACGTTCGACATCACGGGCATCGCCGATGGCCTGGAGCCCGGATGCACGGTCGACGTGAGCGCGACCGCCGAAGACGGAAGGACGACGGAGTTCAAAGCGAATGTCCGCCTCGATTCGGACGTCGACGTCGAGTACTACATGAACGGCGGGATTCTGCAGACGGTGCTCAGGAAGATGGCGCGTGGAGAGATGTAACGTCGTAGCCGGTGGGCGCTAGTACAGCGGGCTGCTAGGGCTCGTACGGATCCCCGCGGAACGCCGCGGGCCGTCCCAGAATCTCTTGCAAGATGATGGCCCTACGGAGCGCATGCGGGTCCCGGCTCAAGAACAGTTTGTGGGCTGCTCCGACGTCCGCACTAATGTGCTCCGCGAGCGGATCCAGCCCGTCCTGTTCCGAAGGCGCGCGCGAGGAAGGGTCCGTTCCGTAGCCCGCGTGGGAACGGTGCACGACGTGCTCTTGCTTCGGAGCGGGCTGGAACGTCGGCGTCCGTGCCAGCGCCACGCTCTCCCTGACTGGCTCGGGCGGAGCGGTCGGCGCAGGCGGCTGCACGCCGGAGACGAGTCCGGCGATTTCTTCCCAGATGTCCTTGGGGATCAGCGGCGTTGGTGGGGCCGGCGTCGGGGTCGGCCGCGATCCTGCTCTGTATTGATTCGAGTGCTCCGGAACGTCGTCGTCGATCTGGTCGTCGTAGGAGGGTCCCTCGTCGTAGGATGGGCCGTCGTCGTACGATGCGTCATCGTCGTAGGATGGACCGTCGTCGTACGATGCGTCATCGTCGTAGGATGGATGGGCGTCGTAGGTCGGCGCGTGCAGATCGTCCTCCGGTGCTTCGCCGTGCAACCGGGCCTGCGCAGCCTTCCGCTTCTTGAGAACGCTCTCCAAGATGGAGAAGACCACGATCACGACGAGGAAGACCAGTCCTTCCATGAGCTGCGCCTAGTCGCCTTCAATGGTGCTGGATCCACCATCGTCGGGTCCCGCGATCGCTTGCCGCATCGACGTGTCCGCCTGGATGTTCTTGTACCGCATGTAGTCCATCACCCCGAGATGCCCCGCACGGAACGCCTCTGCAAGCGCGAGCGGGACCTCCGCCTCGGCCTTCACGACCTCGGCCCTCATCTCCTCAACCAGCGCCTTCATTTCCTGTTCCTTCGCGACCGCCATCGCGCGGCGCTCCTCGGCGCGCGCCTGCGCGACGCGCTTGTCCGCCTCAGCCTGATCCGTCTGGAGCTCGGCACCGATGTTCTTGCCGACATCCACGTCCGCGATGTCGATGGAGAGAATCTCGAAGGCGGTGCCCGAATCCAGCCCTTTGGCGAGCACGGTCTTGGAGATCGCGTCCGGGTTCTCGAGCACCTTCTTGTGTGATTCCGCCGAACCGATGGTGGATACGATGCCCTCACCGACGCGTGCCAGGATCGTCGCCTCACCAGCACCACCGACGAGTCGGTTGATGTTCGCGCGCACCGTAACGCGCGCGATGGCAATGAGCTGGATACCGTCTTTGGCCATCGCTGCCACCTTCGGCGTGTTGATGACCTTGGGGTTGACCGAAACCTGTACGGCCTCGAAGACGTCCCGTCCGGCGAGGTCGATGGCCGCGGCCTGATTGAACTCGAGCTCAATCGACGCCTTGTCGGCACTGATGAGCGCCCCGACTACGCGATGCACATCACCGCCTGCGAGGTAGTGCGCCTCGAGCTGGTTGATGTCGAGGTCGATGCCGGCTTTGGTCGCGGTGATGAGGGGGCGAACCACGCCCGACGGGATCACCTTGCGCAGGCGCATGCCGATGAGGTTGCCGAAACCCACATGCACACCCGCTGAAAGCGCCTCGATATACAGGCGGAGCGGAACCAACCAAACGACGATGGAAAATACCGCGGCCACCACGGCGATCAGAAACCACTGGAAGACGTCCGTAAGTGCGGGTTCCATTAAGAGAGCCTCAATTGGTGAGTGTTGTTCGTGGCGCCCTCAGACGTTCTCCGCCTCATCGGCAGAAACGGCGCGGACGATGTGTCGATATCCCTCAGCGCTGATGACGCGCACCTGTGTGCCTTCAGTGATCCATTCCGACTCGGAGACGACATCGATGCGCTCGTCGCCGAACAGCGCGGTGCCCGACGGACGCAGGTCGGTGATCGCGGTGCCGACGCTATCCATCAAGTCGTCTCGTACCTCGGCGGACTCGTACCCGATCGCGCGGTCGGTCCGCTGCAACAGGAAGATGCCGCTCTTGGCCAACCTCGAGGTCCTCGGCAGCGTACGTATGAGCGCCCACGCCGAGACGAGGACCAGCAACACAGTCGTCGTCAGTATCATGCCAGCCGACGTGTACTCCGACGCCGTAGGAAGGGAGCCCAGCATGCTCATGAACAAGCCGGCTGCGACCGCTACGATTCCAGCGACTCCGAAGAGCCCGAACCCGGGTATGACGAGTGCCTCCACACCCAGCAGGACCACGCCGGCACCGAAGATGAGCATGTCCTCCAGGCCGGCCAGTCCGACGATCAGATGCGAGCCGAAGTAAAGGCTCAGCGAGATCACACCCGCCAGGCCGGCCATGCCGAACGACGGGGTCTTGATCTCCGCCAACAGCCCCAGGAACCCCAGGGACAGCAAGAACGGAGCGACAATCGGGTTGGAGAAGAAACGCACCAACTGCTCAGCCCAATTGACCTTGGACGTGACCACGTCCGCGCCACTGTAGCCGAGCGCGGCCAGCAGCGCGTCGAGGTCCTCGATCTCTACGGCATAGTCGAGCGCTACGGCCTCCGACGTTGTCAATGTGAGCAGCTTGCCGGACTCCACGACACCCTCGATCTCGACGTCCTCGTCCACCATCGCGGCGGCGACGGTGGGGTCGAGACCCTGGGCTTCGGCGAGCGCGCGCATCTCACTGCGCATCGCGGACACGATCTTCTCGGGGGCTTTCTTGCCGGAGCCGTCGACCGGGGTCGCGGCACCGATGACCGATCCGGGCCGCATGTAAATGCGTGACGTCGAGAGCGCAATCAGCGCGCCCGCCGAGAAGGCACGCCGATTCACCAGGGAGTACACGGGAACCTCGGAGTCGGAGAGCGCATCCGCGATGCGTTCCGCGGCGTCCACCCGGCCGCCCGGCGTATCGATGTCGAGCACAATCGCACTGGCGCCCGCGGCGGCGGCCTCGCTCACGCTACGCTCGATGTAAGGAGCCAGACCAAGCTCGATCACACCTGTAACAGGCACGCGGTAGACCGTGTGCCTGTTTTGGGCCGGTGCAGGCAGCGCGAGTGGTCCGAGCACGACCGCAGAGGCAAGCAGGCAAACACGTTGACGGCGGTTCATGATGCGGTCCCTCCCGTACGACGTCCTACGTTGAATTCAAGCGCCATCACGTACGATCAGCCCTCTGGCATAGTACGCTCGTCTGATCGCGCGCACCCAATCCTGGTCCGACAGAGCCTCTCGCCCCCCACGCAGCAGACGGTCGAGACGCTCGAGATCCTGTTCAGAGTACGAGTCACGTGCCGAAATGTTTCGGCGGTCGGCGACCACTTCAGACACCATCGTCCTCGCGACCGCTTCCGGTCCGACCTCACGCAGCGCATCGGACCCGGCGAGCAACTGCACCATGGCGTCCCGTAGATTCTCGGCACGCAGCGCGTCGAGCGCCAGAGCGTGCGCGTTCGCGGCTTCCGAAATACGGACGCGGATGCGTTCCGGCAGCTGTTCTTCGGGCAGCAGCAGGGCTCGTCTCACGCCTTCGGCAAGTCGGTCGAGCTGCTCGCCGATGCCGCCGCGGCCGAGCTCTGGAACGAAGAGCGTCGCCAGCGACGAATACGTGAGGTTACGAACCCCTCGACCCTCGTCGCCGGGCAGGTCCCAGGAGGTCAGCCAGCGCACGAGCGCATCCGCCGACTCGGGAGCTGCGTCATCCGGCACGGTCCACGAGCCCGGATGGGGAAGGTCGACTCCGAGCGCGAGCGCCCCGGCGGTCTCCCCCGCAACGATGCGAGCCAGCGGGTCGGTCGTCGCGTCTTCGCACCCGAGTAGCGTCCCGAGCACAGCGGCCATCATCACAAACGAGCCAGGCCTCAGAAGCCGTGGAGTGTTCGGCAAACGGAGTCTCATACTTAGAAGTTCGTGCCATCCACCGCCCCGTGGCTACCCTGACCCGAGTCGGTCGGCCTTTCCTCCACGACATCCGGCGTGCCGAGAGGCCGTGAACCCCACGTCACGACTGACGTTTCGCCGGGTCCGAGGGGCGGAACACCGGCTCTCCGGCGTGTATACGGTGCGCCCCTAAACATGATCTAAAGACTTGAGGTAGCGCAGATGTCCGAGAAGGTACTGGTCCAGTACGAGGTGCAGAACGGGATCGCGATTCTCACGCTCGACGATCCGCCCGCAAATACATATACGCACGAGATGATGCGGCAGATTGACGAGAGCGTCGTAAAGGCTCGCTTCGACAAAGCGGTCGAGGTGATCGTGATCACCGGCGCGGGTGAGAAGTTCTTCTGCGCCGGCGCAAACATCGGAATGCTCTCCGAAGCGGACCCCGACTGGAAGTATTGTTTCTGCCTGCACGCCAACGAGACGCTCAATCGCCTCGAGCACACACCGAAGCTCGTGATCGCGGCACTCAACGGCCACACGGTCGGCGGCGGTCTCGAAATCGCGATGGCCGCAGACATCCGGATCGCGCGTAAAGACGCGGGCAAGTGCGGCCTTCCTGAAGTCGCGCTAGGCGTGCTTCCGGGCACGGGCGGCACGCAGCGCTTGGTACGAATGGTGGGCAAGTCGAAGGCCATCCAATTGATGACCGAAGGCTCGACCTTCGGCTTCGAAAAAGCGCTGGAACTCGGGCTCGTGAACGAGATCTACGAGAGCGAGGACCGCGACTCGTTCCTGGCAGCAGTGCTCGAGTATGCGGCACAGTTCACGACGCCCAACAAGGCGACCAAGGCCGTCGGCCTCATCAAGCGCTCGGTGCAGACGGGCTCCGAAATGCCCTTCGAGCTCGCGCTCGCGCTCGAGCGTGAACTGCAGGCACAGCTATTCGCGAGCGACGACGCCACGGAAGGACTCAACGCGTACATCGAGAAGCGGAAAGCTGAATTCCAAGGCAAATAGCCGGGACCGGAACGGCATGGCTGAAGCTTGGATCGTCGACGGGGTACGGACCCCGATTGGAAGACACGGTGGCGCGTTGGCGTCAGTTCGTCCGGACGACCTCGCCGCAGTGGCCATCAAGGCTCTGGTGCAGCGGACCGGGATCGATCCCGAGTCGATCGACGACGTGCTCTTCGGCTGCATCAACCAGGCAGGCGAAGACAACCGAAACGTCGCCAGGATGGCGCTCCTGCTCGCGGGTCTTCCGGTCACGGTGCCGGGGCAGACCCTGAACCGCTTGTGCGGCTCGGGCATGCAGACGGTGCTCTCCGCGTTCCATGCGATCTCGGCCGGCGAGGGCGACGTCTTCATCGCCGGCGGCGTGGAGAGCATGAGTCGCTCACCGTTCGTGATGCTCAAGCCGTCCGTGGCGTACCAGCGCGGCCATCCGTCGATGGCGGACACCGTGCTCGGGTGGCGCTTCCCGAATCCGAAGTTCACGCCGGAGTGGACGATCGGCATGGGCGAGACCGCGGAGATCGTCGCGCAGGACCACAACGCGTCCAGGGAGGCTCAAGACGCCTTCGCCGCCGAGAGTCAGGCGCGCGCGGCCGCGGCAATCGCCGCCTGCAGATTCGCCGACGAGATCGTCCCTGTCTCGGTCCCACAGAGGAAGGGAGACCCTGTCATCTTCGATGTCGACGAGCACCCGCGCCCCAGCTCGACGCTCGAGGCGCTCGCGCGGCTCCGTCCGGTCTTCAAAGAGGGGGGCACCGTGACCGCGGGCAACTCCTCCGGAATCAACGACGGTGCCGCCGCGCTCCTAGTCGTCTCGGCCGAGCGCGGCAAGGAGTTGGGTCTGGAGCCCATGGTGCGAGTCGTGGGTGGCGCGGTCGCGGGCGTGGAGCCGCAACGGATGGGCATCGGGCCGGTTCCGGCGACGCGCAAGGCACTCGACCGAGTGGGATGGAGCGTCGACGACCTGGACCTCGTCGAGCTGAACGAGGCGTTCGCGGCTCAGGCGGTGCCATGCATGTCCGAACTCGGCCTCGACCAAGCGATCGTCAACGTGAACGGAGGAGCGATCGCGCTCGGTCACCCGGTCGGCTGTTCGGGCGCACGGATCGTCGTAACGCTCTTACACGAGATGAAGCGGCGCGGCGTCAAACGTGGGCTCGCAACCATGTGCATCGGCGTGGGCCAGGGAATCGCGAGCCTCTACGAGGCGCCGTGAGCGCAATCCACACCGTCGCGGTGCTGGGTGCGGGCACCATGGGGCACGGCATCGCGCAGATTTGTGCCATGGCTGGATGTGACGTCCGCCTCTTCGACGTCGACGAAAAAGCAGCGAGCTCGGGCGCCGAACGTGTGCGCGCGAACCTCGACAAGGGAATGGCGCGCGGCAAAGTCACCGAGGAAGAGCGAGACAGCGCACTGGCCCGCATCTCGATCGCAACGGTCATCGCGGATGCCGTGCACGGCGTCGACCTCGTCATCGAGGCCGCACCGGAATTGGTGGAGCTGAAGGCGAAGATCTTCGCCGAGGTGGACGGCGCCGCGCCCGACCATGCGATTTTGGCGAGCAATACGTCCTCGCTGTCGATCGGCGAGATCGCCGGAGCCGTCTCGGACGCCAGCCGCTTCGTGGGCATGCACTTTTTCAATCCGGTGCACATCATGAAGCTGGTCGAGGTGGTTTGGGGCCCTGAGACCTCTGATGAGACACGGGACGCCGCGGTGGCCTTTGCGCTTCGGCTCGGCAAGCAGCCGATCGTGGTGCGCGACGCGCCCGGTTTTGCGTCTTCGCGCCTAGGTATCGTGCTCGGCATGGAAGCCATCCGTATGGTCGAGCAGCGCGTCGCGAGCCCCGAGGATATCGACAAGGCGATGGAGCTCGGATACCGCCACCCCATGGGCCCGCTCAGGCTCACCGACCTCGTCGGGCTGGACATACGCCTCGGCATCGCCGAATACCTGCACGCCACGCTCCAGTCCGACGCATTCGAACCCCCTGCCCTACTCCGCAGCATGGTGGCCGAGGGCAGGCTCGGAAAAAAGAGCGGGCGCGGCTTCTACGACTGGACCGAGTAGCGGCAGAGCGTCTACACGGGCTAGCATTGCACGGTTGCCACTGCAAGGGAGGACCGATGCGCGCTACGACGGTTGCTTGCCGACGCGGCGATCGCGCGCGTGCGCGATCGATGAGGACCGGCGCTTCGCTTCCGCGAGTCGCGCTGGCAATGGTGGCGCTGATCGCCTCGATCCTGACCCCAGCAGGATCGCTCCGGGCCCAAACGGTGCATGGCACAGTCCTGGATGAGACCAACGACATTCCGGTTCCGGGAGCGAGCGTGGAACTGCTGACGCGCAGCGGTAACCGGGTTAGTGAGTCGATCGCCAACGACCTTGGCCGCTTCGCGCTCAAGGTCCCGGAAGCCGGGGAGTACTTCCTCCATGTGCAACGGCTCGGTTATGAACCGATGACGAGCTTGCTTCTAGAGATCGGCGTCGACCGCAACTACGACTTGGAGCTCGCCGTACGTCCGGCCCCGCTGCCCATCGGTGACATCCGGGTCACAGTGCGCGGTGAGCAGGTGCGCCTTTGGGTGCGGCAAATCGTCGGGATGGACCCCTCCTCGCTGTCCGGGAAGGTCGTCATGGGCGAGGAGCTCGAGCGGATCCGCGAGTCGAGCAGCGACATCGTGTCGATGATGAGGTGGGCACACCTGGCGGCGACGGTGACCTACAGCTTCGACAAGGGAGTCTGCGTCATGGCCCGCGCAATGGGTTGCGCCAAAGTGATGCTGGACGGTGCGCCTTTCCCGCTTGAGTTGTTCGATACCATCGACCCCTACACGATTGGCGCGATTGTCTTCCTGCGTCCCATCGACTCTGGCATCCTCTTCGGCTCCAACCTCGGACGCTCGGGCACCCTTCTGCTCTTTTCGGAGGGCTACGTGTCGCGGGAGCAGACGCCATGAGCTTGAAGACAGCGCGCACACTGACGGTCGTCTACCTGGCGCTCATGACGTTCTTCGTCACCTGGCCGGGCTTGCTGCCATTCGCACACGTCGAACCATTCGTTCTGGGCCTCCCCTTCAGCATGGCATGGATCGCGGGCTGGGTTTCGGGCTCGGTGCTCGTGCTCTATCTGCTCGATCGAGTCGAGCGACGGTATCGCTCAGAGGGAGATCCAGCTCGAGGGAGGGATCGCTGATGGAGCGATGGGTGCTCATCTCCATCATCATCGCGGCATACTTGCTGCTTACCCTCACGGTCGGCCTCTTGGCCGGTCGGCGCTCTTCGGACAGCGTGGCGGGGTTCGTCGCGGCCGACCGCAGCTTCGGGCTGCTGGTGATGTACTTCGTCACGGGGGCGTCCGTCTTCAGCGCGTTCGCCTTCCTGGGCGGCCCGGGATGGGCATACTCTCGGGGCGCGGCCTCGTTCTACATCCTCGCGTACGGCGCGCTAGGCATGGCTCCGTTCTATTGGATGGGGCCGCGCGCCGCATCGCTCGGCCGCAGACACGGCTACGTGACGCAAGCGCAGCTGGTCAAAGGCCGCTTTCCCTCGAAAAGCCTCTCGTCTCTCATCGCACTGGTCAGCCTCGTGGCCTTCGTGCCGTACATCACGCTGCAGATGCGCGGTGCCGGCATCGTGATCAATGCGGTCACCGACGGGCACGTGCCGATTTGGCTCGGCGCGGCGGTCGCCTACGGCATCGTCATCGTGTACGTGCTCTCGGCCGGCGCCATGGCGGTCGGATGGACCAACACGTTCCAGGGCATCTTCATGGTGGTGATCGCCTGGGCGCTGGGGCTCTACCTACCGTTTCGGCTCTACGGCGGCATCCGTCCGATGTTCGAGCGCATCGCTTCGGAACGGCCCGAGCTTTTGGAACTGCCGGGACTCACCGCAGCCGGCGAGCCGTGGAGTTGGGGTGCGTACTCGACGGTCATCATCGTCAGTGCCGTGGGGCTGATGATGTGGCCCCATCTGTTCATGAAGGCGTTCACCGCAAAGGACGACGACACGCTGCGCCGGACGGTCATCCTGTTTCCGACCTTCCAGCTCTTCCTGATCCCGATCTTCCTCATCGGCTTTTCGGGTGTGCTCTTCGCGGGGGAGCCGCAGGCGCCCGACTTCATCCTGCCGTTCATGATCCTCGAGACCGGCCTGCCGGCGATCGTCGTCGGGCTCTTCTGTGCCGGCGCGCTCTCGGCGTCGATGTCGACCGGAGACGCCCTCTTGCACGCCTCCGCGTCGGTACTGGTGCAAGACGGCGTAACGCAGTACGTGGAGCTCGACGATCGCGCCCAGAGAAAGCTCATGCGGAGCGTCGTCTTACTCACTGGCGCGATCGCGTACTACTTTGCGTTGGACCCGGATTCGTCGCTGGTAGTGCTTCTCCTTTCGGCCTATGCCATCATCTCTCAGCTTGCGCCTCCCGTGGTAGCCGCGATGTACTGGAGGAGGGCGACCACCAGTGGGGCGATCGCGGGGCTGCTCGCGGGTCTGGCAACGGCACTCTTCTTCTACTTGAACCCCGAGCTCAGCCCGTTCGAAATGCATGAAGGTGTGCTGGGTCTCATCGTGCACGTGCCCACGCTCATAGCCGTCAGCTTGATGACACCGCGACAGGACCAAGACCATCTGAAGGGCTTCTTCCAGTGAGCGATGAGCACCTGGAGGAGCTGCGCGTGAAGATCCGGGCGGTCGATCGCGAGCTGGTTGCGCTCATCGGCCGACGGAAGGACCTCGTCATCGAGATTGGAGAGGCCAAAGAGGCGCTCGGGCTGCCGGTGCTCGACCCGCCGCAAGAGGCCAAGGTCGTGCGCAGGGCAGCCGAGCTCGCGCGCGAACTCGGAGTCGACGAAGAACTGACGCGAGACGTGATCTGGAGGATCATCGCCTCGGCGAGAGATACGCAGGAGGGGCGGACCCGGTGGGGGCCACCCCTTCCGCATGACTCAGGCGCTCCGTCTGCTCTGGGAGCCGACGAAGGCTGAGAGCTGACCGGGTCAGTCGTCGGCGCGTCTCGTCATCAGGTCGCGATTCAGGAGCGCCACCACTTGGCGGGCGTCCCCGACGGGGACGCGTACACCGTACATCTCATCGGGAGGCGTGACGCGTCTCATCAGGTGCGGGTTGAGGTCACGCAACACGCGCTCGTCCACTCCGAGGCTCGCGGCCACACTTGCCAGCGTGGTGCCTCCGGGGACGAAGGCCCGATCGAAGCGGTAGGGATCGGAGAAGTCGACGACAAAGCCGTACGCCTCGGCGTCTTCCGCGAGAATCGTGGCGGCCACGAGCCTAGGCACGTAGTGCCGGGTCTCCCGAGGCAGATGATCGAGAACTTCCCAGTAGACGTCTTCGTCGCCGGTACGCCCTTCGGCATGCAGGTTCAACACGCGCTCCACCCGCCCCGGTCCGGCATTGTACGCGGCGGCGGCGAGGTACCAAGAGCCAAAGCGATCGTGAAGCCACTCGAGGTAGTCCAATGCGGCGTCGGTGGCTCTCACGGGATCCCGTCGCTCATCGACCCATTCGTCCACACGCAATCCGTACTGCAGCGCGGTAGGGCTCATGAACTGCCAGAGGCCCACGGCATAGACCTTGGAAACGGCCCGCGTCTCGAGTCCGGACTCCATCATCGCCAGGTAGATTAACTGCTCGGGCATGCCGCGCTGGCGCAACTTCCCGCGCACGAGCTCGTCGTACACGCTGCGCCGCTTCAGCAGCGTCTCGAATTCCGCCCTCTGTGTGGTCTGGAATCGCTCCATCCAGCGCTCGACACGTGCGTTTACGTGGAGCGGCAGGCGTGTGCCGAGCGCCTCGAGCGTGACCGCGGGCACGAGGGTCGCCACTGGCTCGATCTCACGCTCGCCGCCCATGAACAAAAAGGGCGCCAATAGGACCGGCATCGCATACCACCATCTATTCGTACGAGTCAGCGACTCGCGGTGCTTCTGCGTTGACATAGTGAACCTCCTTCCATGTCGCCTGTCCCCCATGCGAGTATCGCAGGATTGTGTTGTGGATCGAAGTCCAGAGGAGGAATTCAGGCGGTACCGCCCGCGCTGAGAGCGCTAAGCGAAGAGGTCCGGCCCGGTGGCTACGCCACCGGGACCGGACCCCTATTCGCGGCTGGCAGAACTATTCAGCCGTGGAGCCCGACGGGTAAACCGATACGACCTTCCGAGCGCGCATGCGCTCGTATGTCACGATGCCGTCGACGCGCGAATACAGCGTGTCGTCGCTACCGCGGCCGACGTTGCGGCCGGGATGAATGCGCGTGCCGCGCTGGCGCACCAAAATGGAGCCAGCGGTGACTTCCTGCCCCCCGAAGCGCTTCACTCCTAAGCGCTGCGCGTTGCTGTCACGACCGTTGCGGCTGGAGCCTACCCCTTTCTTATGTGCCATGAGGTCCTACCCGTCTATGCGAGCTGGTTCGAGAAGCGCACGGGCGCGCCGGAGGCGCGCTATGCGAGCGCGATTTCCTCGATCTTGATCTCCGTGAAATTTTGCCGGTGGCCTTGCTTCTTCCTGTAGCCTTTGCGGCGCTTACGCTTGAAGACGATGATCTTGTCGGCACGTCCGTGGCGGATCACTTCCGCCTTCACCCAGGCCCCATCCACGGTGGGCGTGCCCACCAGGATGTTCTGCTCACCGTCGCCGGCAAGCAGGACGTTGTCGAACGTGACCGTACCCCCAGGCTCGATATCGAGCGAGGGAATGCGAAGGCGGACGCCTGCTTCGACCCGAAACTGCTTACCGCCCGTCTGGAATACAGCGTACATAGTGACTTCCTGAGTGCCTTCTCGGCTTTTTTTGATGCAGAGCCTGTAAATGTCGATCCGATCAGGAATGCGGTCAAGACGTCGCCGCCAAAATTCGCGCGGTCGGGCCCGTGGTCAGGCCGCCACGTACTTGTTGGTGACGTCGGTCTCGGCGGGGCCGGACAGCAATCTGAACTCATCGAGCCTCATGAGGGGGTCGTCGCGTAGATCGAGTCGCAGGCGAGTCTGGTTGCGCAGCCTCTTCAACAGCCCTGGTTCCTCCTCGATCACCCTCAGTGCCACCTCAGGGTGTACTCGCACGACGATCTGCTTCTCCTGCTTGGAGGATGCCGCCCGGCGCAGCGAGCGCTCGATCCGGCGAACCACGGTCGCAGGTGTGTAGACCCGCCCCATCCCGCCGCACAACGTGCATTCGGACGTCAAGGACTGATAGAGCGAGGGGCGCACGCGTTGTCGCGTCATCTCGATCAAGCCTAGATCGGAGACCCTGAACGCCTTCGTGCGAGCTCGGTCCTTCCCCAATTGTGTACGTAACTCGTTCAAGACCTGGTCGCGGTGGGCCTGGGACTCCATGTCGATGAAGTCGGCGACGATGATACCGCCGATGTCCCGAAGTCGGAGTTGTTTCGCGATCTCCCGCGCAGCCTCCAGGTTCGTCCTCAGGATCGTCTCGTCGGGGTCCTTCTTGCCCTTCCCGGTGAAGCGGCCTGTGTTCACGTCGACCGAGACCAGCGCCTCAGTCGGCTCGATCACGATGTGCCCCCCGGACTTGAGGTGCACGCTACGCTGGAACGCCCGCTGAATCTCTTCCTCGATCCCGAATTGGTCGAAGAGGGGTTCGGGGCCCGAGTGCAGGTGGATGCGACCCTGAAGGTCGGGATCCACGCTCTTGACGTATTCCAGCACCTCGTTGTACACCGGCTCCGAATCGATCCGGACCGCGTCGAACTTGTCGCTGAACAGGTCGCGGATCACGCCGCTGATCAACTGCGCCTCGCGGTGTACCGAAGCTGGAGCTTTCCGGCCCTTGGCGCGGTTCTGGATCTTGGTCCAGCTCTCGTGCAACAGCTTGTACTCTCGGGCCAGCTTCTTCTGGGTGACCTCTTCGCCGACGGTTCGCACGATCATGCCGCCGCTTCCCGGTTTCACGATCTGCTTCGCCATCTTGCGCAGTTTCGAGCGCTGGTCACGCCCCTCGATCTTTCTGCTCACGCCCACGTGTGACGTATAGGGCATGTACACCATAAAGCGGCCCGGCAACGAAACCTGCGCGGTCAGGCGCGATCCCTTGGTGCTGATCGGCTCTTTGGTGACCTGCACTAGGATGCTCTGGCCCTTCTGGACGTTTTCCTGGATCGGGGGGTACTTCTCCGGGCGTCGGCGACCGCGTACACGGCCTCGATCGTTACCGTCCCCATCCCCATTCTCGGCGTCCGGGTCTTCGTCGTCGCCGTAGTTCAGGTCCGAGACGTGAAGGAAGCCGGCCTTCTCGGCCCCAATGTCGACGAAGGCCGCTTGGATGCCCGGAAGCACTGCTTCGACCTTGCCTATGAAGATGTCGCCGAGCAATCGCCCCTGATCGGGACGGTCCAGCATGACCTGGACCAACTGCTGGTCTTCCAGGAGCGCCACCCATGACTCTTGCGGGGTCGCGCTCAAGAGGATTTCTCTCCTCAAAATAATACTCCGTTGTTTCTGTCGATCCGCGTCTCCCGAACCGGTGCCGTCCGCGTCCCGAACCCTCCCACCTCGGTCTGGTGAGCGAGTCCGGCGACCGTCTGGCCCTCGGCATCCCGGGCGCGGTGGCGTCGGCGTTCTCGGGCTCCTCCCGAGGCTGCGCCGGCCCCCTACCGCTGCGGGTCGAACTGTTAGTCTGTTTCCGCCCCCACGGGCTCTCGTGAGCTCGCCAGGGATGGTTCTTCGATTCGGTCCGTCATCAGCTCGGCAACGATGTGCCTACCGATCACCAACCGTTGAATTTCACTCGTACCCTCGCCGATCTCGCAGATCTTAGCGTCGCGCATCATGCGCTCAACGGGGTAGTCACTCGTGTATCCGGCACCACCCATTACTTGGATGGCGCCCAACGTGGCACGCATGGCGAGTTCGGAACAGTACAGCTTCGCCATGGCCGCTTCTTTCGAGAACGCAGCGCCACGGTCCTTCAACCAGGCAGCGTGGTATACGAGATGCCTTCCAGCCTCGATCTCCGTGGCCATATCCGAGAGCCGGAACTGAACCTGTTGGAATTCCCAAACCTTACGGCCGAATTGCTGCCGTTGGTTCACGTAGCGCAAAGCGGTCTGGAACGCGCCGTCGGCCAGGCCGAGGCTGAGCGCGGCTACTCCGATACGTCCGGCATCGAGCGTCTTCATGAAGTTGATGAAACCAAGCCCTTCTTCACCCAGACGCTGTTCCACCGGCACGAGCACGTCGGAGAAAAGTAACTCGCGCGTATCCGAAGCCCTCCAGCCCATCTTGTCCTCTTGCTCCCCCGCGCTCAGGCCCTGCGAGAACGGCAAGTCCGGCCGGTGGCCCCAGCCCACCGCCTCTGCCCGCGCAAGGTCCACGGTCGGTTTGCAGACGATGAAGCTCGAAATGCCCCGACGTCCCATGTCAGGGTCCGTAACCGCCGTCGCCACAAAAATCTCACCCACACCCGCATGGGTGATGAAGATCTTCGATCCGTTCAGGCGGTAGCCACCCGCCTCACGCACGGCCCGGGTCCGCGTGCTTCCCGAGTCCGAGCCCGCCCCCGGTTCGGTGAGCCCAAAACCGCCGAGCACTTCACCGCTGGCCAACGGCGGTATGAACTCCCTCTTCTGGTCCTCGGTGCCAAAGGCCACGATCGGTGAGGTGCCCAGGGTTGTGTGCGCGGATACCGTGATCGAGTGGCTGGCGTCGAACTTGGCCAGTTCCTCCACTACCAGGATGTAGCTCATGTAGTCGAGGCCGAGGCCACCCAGCTCCTTGGGCACGGGAACTCCGAAGAGCCCCATCTCGGCCATCAACTTGGCGTTCTCCCACGGGAACTCTGCGGTCTCGTCGAGCTCTCGAGCCACCGGAGCGATCGCGTTCTCCCCAAAACGGCGTACCCGCGCCTGTAAGGCTACGTGGTCCGAGTTGAGGTAGCGATGCATGGAAGCTCGTTGATGGGAGGTGTGTTCACGTGGGATGGCAGCGGTCGCAAGCATGACACGTACGCGGCGGCGCCTCTCCAAAGTAACGAAGAAGCGCGGACCGTCGGCATCCCCGTGCCCGCGCGTACCGTTCGACGGCATCGAGCTTGAGAGTGGCAGACCGGCGCAATTCGTTGGCCCAGGTGAAATCCGCCCGTGCATGCACACCTACGCGGATTGGGTCGGACACTCCATTGAGCGGCGCGGTTGCTGGTGTGTCAGGGAGATGTCAGGATCGTGCAACGCTAGGTCCGCCGATCTGTGCCCAAGTCAGCTGCGGTACTGCCAGGATCAGTCCTCGGCGTCGCCCTCTTCCTCCGTCGATCCTGGTTCACCGCCCTCCGCAGCATCCGATGAAAACGGGAAGCGCAGCAGCGCACCGGCGACCAAGACCGCAATCGCCGCACCCGTCAGCCAGCGCTGCTCCAGAAAGATGCCCATCAGCGCTATGGCCGCACCCACCGTGAATACGCGCACCTTCCACTCGAGCATGTGACCGGGCTTGCTCGACCGGCTAAGGAAGAGAGACACTCAGTCTTCCGATTTCTCTAGGAAGCGCCGAACGCCGTCACGGCACTCCTCGCTCATGCGCGCTTCCACGTTGACTTCAGCACCGCGGCGGATGCCGGACTCGAAGTCCATACCGTCGAGATCGTAGAGAAGCTTCTTGGTGCGGATGAGTGCGGCGCGAGACTTCTGGCCGAACACCTGCAGGTACTGCTTCACGTTCTCCGTGTGGGTGAACGCAGGAAATACTCGGGTCACGATCCCGATGTCCTTCGCCTCCTGGGCAGAGATGCGATCGCCTTTGGTGACCAGCTCGAAGGCCTGCACCTCCGGCACTTTCCGGCGGAGGATCGCCATCACCATCGCGGGCACGAAGCCGAGGTGGATCTCCGGATAGCCGAACTCCGCGTCGTCGCGCGCGATCACGATGTCGCACGCGGTAGCCAACCCGCAGCCGCCCGCGAGTGCACGCCCCTTTACCAGCGCGATCACCGGCAGCGGGTGCCGCCGAATCTGGATGAAGAGCTCACCGAGCGAGAGCGCGTCTTCAAGATTCTCTTCCTGACCCAGCGTGACCATCTGCTCGAGCTCCGCGAGGTCCGCCCCGGCGCAAAAGTCCTTCCCCCGTCCGGTGATCACCACCACCGTCGCCGCCGGATCATCCGCCGCGCGCGCGAGAAACGCCTTGAGCGATTTGACCATGGCCTGGTTGAGCGCGTTACGCTTGTCCGGTCGGTTGAGCGTGAGCGTCACGATGCCGTTGTCGACGGTGTATGGCAGAACTGGGAACGCGTTCACGGCGTACGCTCGCTTCTTCGCATTGCCCCGTCAGCCGGCATGCGGCCCCGCCCTTGCACGGCGCGCGCGACTTCATCGGGGACTTCGATCTCAATTCTCAACAGTGCCGTACTGAACACCTTTCCTTGCGCATCGTTCATGAGCGACATGGTGCCGCCACCTCCCAGAGCACCGTGCAAAAGGAAGTTGAGCGCCCCCAAGTTGGGAAGCTCGAACCGTTCGACGTCGCCGCGTACCATCGATCCGAAGTGGGCCTTCACACGGTCGGTCGTGAGCTGACTACAAAGCA
>Ga0066383_10000275_pt1 | contig 17832 bp, 16 predicted proteins | sample Knorr_S23_td_Bot_FD_70950 | JGI IMG/M metagenome (GOLD analysis project Ga0066383, IMG submission 70950) | Marine microbial communities from Southern Atlantic Ocean transect - Knorr_S23_td_Bottom_ad_3770_LV_A | ecosystem: Environmental > Aquatic > Marine > Oceanic | place: Southern Atlantic...
ACGCAAATTTTAGCTCTACTACCTGGATCTCTTGCTGAAGATTTAATTTCAATCAATCCATCATATATTTCAGGAACTTCTTGTGTAAAAAGTTTTTCCATAAATTTAGGATGTGCTCTAGATAAAAATATTTGTTGTCCTCTTGATTCTCTTCTAACATCATAGCAGTATGCTTTTATCCTATCGCCTGTTTTAATATTTTCTCTTGGAATTAATTCATTTTTTTGAATAATTGCTTCTGCTCTACCAAGGTCTACAATGACATTTCCAAATTCTAATCGTTTTATAATTCCACTTAATATTGTATCTTTTTTATCAATAAAATCATTAAATTGTCTTTCCCTTTCAGCCTCTCTAACATTAAAACTTATGACTTGCTTTGCTGTTTGTGCAGCAATTCTTCCAAAATCAAAAGATGGTAAAACTTGTAAAACTTCATCTCCAATTTTATTGTCTTTATTTTGATTGTTTAAATTTTGAGCATCCTTTAAGCTTATTTCCTTATTAATATTTTCAGGTTTTTCTACAACTATTAACTTTCTAAAAATTTCGATATTTCCATTTTGTCTATCTATTTGAACTTTTATCTCATTGTCTTGTCCAAATTTAGATTTTGCTGCTTTTGCTATACCAGTTTCCATAGAGTTAATTATTATTTCTTTGTCTATTGATTTTTCTAAAGCCACAGCTTCAGCAATTCTTAATAATTCTAGTTTGTCTGCTCTTCTATTCAACATATTTTGTTACATCCAAAAAAAAATGGGCCGAGGCCCATTTTGAAATTTCAATAATGTGAGGTGAATATATTTACTTTTTTCTAATTTTCAACTTATTACTTAGCAAAAATAGACTTTTTATCTGTATTTTCCCAAGAAAAAGACCCATTTGACTCAGGATCTCTACCAAAATGACCATAGGCAGCTGTTTTTTCATATATTGGTTTATTTAAACCTAACATTTCTCTAATTCCTCTTGGACTTAGATCAAAATTTTCGCTTATTATTTTTTCTACATGTCTATTTTTTTCTTCATCATTATCAAAAAGATCAACATCTATCGAAAGAGGTTTTGACACACCAATTGCATAAGCAAGTTGTATTAAACATTTATCAACTATTTTGGATGCCACAACATTTTTTGCCAAGTATCTAGAAGCATAAGCTGCTGATCTATCAACTTTTGTTGGATCTTTACCTGAAAAAGCACCACCACCATGAGGTGCTGCACCTCCATAAGTATCAACTATAATTTTTCTACCTGTCAAGCCGCTATCTGCGTCGGGTCCTCCTATAATAAAGTTACCAGTTGGATTAACATAAATTTCTTCCTCATCTAAACCATTGATAAGATTTTTTGGAATAGATCTTTCAATGTAAGGTTTTACTAATTCTCTTACTTGTGATTGATTTACATCTGCTGAATGCTGAGTTGATATAACTACAGATCTAACTGAGGATGGCTTTCCATCTTTATATTCAATAGTAATTTGGCTTTTTGAATCTGGTTCAATATTTTTTAACTTTCCAGACTTTCTATCTTCAGCCATAAGTCTTAATATTTTATGAGAATAGTATATAGGCGCTGGCATTAAAACATCAGTTTCATTACAAGCATAACCAAACATTATTCCTTGGTCGCCAGCTCCTTCATCTTTATTTCCTGATGCATCAACTCCCATTGCAATATCTGCTGACTGAGAATGTAAAAATGTGTCAATGCTTACATTTTTCCAATGAAAACCTTCTTGTTCATAACCAATATCCTTAATGCAATCTCTTACTTTTGATATTAATTCATCTTTTTTTATTTCTGGTCCACGAGTTTCGCCTGCCAAAACAACTTTATTAGTAGTTGTTAATGTTTCGCAAGCAACTCTTGCCTGTGGTTCTAAACCTAAATAAGTATCAACTACCATATCAGATATTCTGTCACAAACTTTATCTGGATGTCCTTCAGAAACTGACTCGCTAGTAAATAAATAATCTTTCTTCATTATCTCTTCCTTTTATAAGTAAAAAAAAGTAAACTAATATAAAATAAGATGAAATAAAAGAATATCTTGTTGCCAAATTTTGAAAAAAAAGTCCTTTTTGAGTTTTTATAATTATTTATTTCAATTACTCCCTTATGAGTTGACTCTAGCTTGTCAATTATTATTCCGTTACTATCTATATACGCTGAAATTCCATTATTAGACGCACGTATTATATTTTTTCCTTCTTCGATTGCTCTAAAAATAGAATGGGAAAAATGTTGATATGGTCCTATAGAATTACCAAACCAACCATCTTCCGAAATATTAATAATAAAATTGGTTTTATCTGATTTTAAATTAATTTTTCCAGAATATATTATTTCATAACAAATTAATGGAATAAAATTAAAATTTTTGTCATCCAGAAATATTAAGTTTCGATCATTTCCTGCACTAAATGACTCGTAGCCATAACTAATTTTCTTTAATCCGATTTTTTTAAAAAATTTTTCAAAAGGCAAAAATTCACCAAATGGAACAAGCTTAATTTTATTATATTCACTAATTAAATTTAATTTATTATCCAAAATAACCATTGAATTATATATTTTTGAAGAATTATCTATTATTTTTTTAGTATTTATTCCCATTATAATTATATGCGTTTCCGAAAATTTTTTTGAAAAAATTTCTTTAAAACTTTTTAATTGATCAAGATTAACTCCAGCTAATGCTCCTTCAGGAAAAATAAAAACAGTATTATGTGAAATATTAGGATTACTTAATTCAATTAATTCTTCAATTATAATTCCTTCATTATTAGGTTGAAAAAATCTTTCAATAGAAATTTTTGGGGAAATTACCTTTATTTTAAAGTCTTTAAATTCGGTATATAATTTTTCGTTATTTTTTATCTTTTGATGACCATAAAAATGGTTTGATACCAAAATTACTAATAAAAAAATAAATGATATTAATTTAAATTTTAAACTTTTTTTAAAAAAAACAACTAAAGGTAATAAAAAAATAGTTATCGATATTAAATTAAAAGAATAAGTTCCAATTAATGAAAGAATTTGTAGAGAATTTAAATAGCTTGTCCAGCTATATACAATTAAATTCCAAGGAAAACCTCCAAGTACAAATCCTCTAATAAATTCTACAACTGCAAAAAGTGACGAAAAAATTAATATTGATGAAAAATTTTTTCCCAGTGTTAATCTTGAAGCTGCTACAGTTATAAGACCATAAAACAATCCTAAAAATGATGGAATTAATATTAAAGCAATTGGAATAAATGGTTTAAAAATATCTTCAAATGTAAGTGAATAGGCTATCCAATATATATTGGAGAAAAAATATCCGAAACCAAACAACCAACCAATTATAAAACTTAACCAAAAAGAATTTTTTTTTTGAATTTTTATCAAGAGAAATAATAATGAAGGAAAAGTTATGAAATTTATTATTACAAAATTATAAGGTGGGAGACTAAAAGATGTTGTAACCCCTAAAAACAAAGGCAATAAGTAGAAGTATAAATTTTGATTTATTTTTTTTATCAATTTTTTTTGTAAAAATTATTTAATATTAAGTCTTCTAATTTTCTCATTTTCTTAAAATCATTTTTTTTTTTGTGATTATGGCCTAATAAATGTAGATAACCATGAATCCACATCTTATCAAATTCTAAAAAAAAATTTGAATTTTTGGATCTTTTATTTATAATTTCATAGCTAATTGCAATATCTCCCAAATATATATTTTTTTTAGATTTTATTTTATTATTAAATGAAAATGAGAGAACATCAGTAGGTTTATTTTTATTTCTAAATTTTTTATTTAATGCTTTCATTTTTTTATTATTTGTTAAAAAAATAGTATAATTGTTAGATTTATTTTTAAAAAATTTTAGTTTGTTTAATTTTAATATTTTTTTTTTAATATAATTTTTGGGATTCTTAATTTTTTTTTTCCAAAGATGGTGATCTAAAACAACATCTATACTATTCATTACTTTGATCGGAGTAAGCCTTAACTATTTTTGAAACTAATGGATGTCTTACTACATCTGAGTGATCAAAATCTACAACTGAAATTTCTTTTAAATGTCCCAAAAGTTTTTTTGATCTATTTAAACCTGACAAACTTTTGTTAGATAAGTCTATTTGCGAGGGATCACCATTAATAACAATTTTCGAATTTTCACCAATTCTAGTTAAAAACATCTTTATTTGTATATCAGTTGCATTTTGTGCTTCATCCAAAATTGCAAATGAATTTTTTAATGTTCTTCCTCTCATAAAAGCAATAGGTGCAATTTCTATGTCTCCAATCTCAATTCTTTTTTGAACTTTTTCATAATCTAAAAGATCATATAAGGAATCATATAGAGGTCTTAGATACGGATCTACTTTCTCTTTCATATCTCCAGGTAAAAAACCTAATCTTTCTCCAGCTTCAACAGCAGGTCTTGATAAAATTATTCTTTCAATTTTCTTTTCTAGCAACATTGTCAAAGCTACTGCTACTGCTAAATAAGTTTTTCCAGTTCCCGCTGGCCCTGCAGAAATAATAATGTCACTTTCTTTTAAAGCTCTTACATATTTTTTTTGTCTTTCAGATCTTGGAATAACTGATCTTTTTGGAGTTTTAATTATATATTCAATTTTTTCTTTAGAATTATTCTTTTCTTCAATCATAAACTTATTTATAGATGAAATTATATCTTTTTTTTCAATTGATTCATTATTAATAAATTGTTCGGCTAAAAACTGTATCGCATTTTTAACAATTTCATTTTTTCCTGAATCACTTTTAATCAATATGGAGTTACCTCTAAAATATATATTGGTATTAGTAAGTTTTTCTAATTCTTTAAGATTCGAATTAAATTCTCCTACAACACCCATTAATAGATCATTATTCTGAAATATTACGTTAATAGAATTGTTGTCCGAGTAGACGTATTTTAAATCTGAACTTAATTTCTTTAATGATGAATTGCTCAATTTTTATGCTGCTTTTATACTTTTGTTCAACTTTGCTTCTCCAAATAAATTATTTTGGTTAGAACGATTAATTAAAACTGGCACAATCTTTCCTTCAATATTTTTTTCTCCATCAAAAATAACAGCTGTCATATGTTCTGTTCTTCCAAAAAACTTGTTTTGGTTACTAATCTTATTCTCAACTAAAACTTTTACAAGTGTATTTTCTGTCATTTTATTTTTAAAACTTTGATGACTAAATAATTGATCTTGAATTAACTTTAATCTTTCTTTTGCAATATTTTTATCAATTAATTTTAAATTAAATGCTGCCGTTCCTGGTCTAGGGCTAAAAATAAAAGAATAAGAATTAATAAATTTTATTTTTTTAACTAATTTCATTGTATCTTCAAAATCTTTTTCAGTTTCCCCTGGGTATGCAATAATAAAATCACTAGAAAATTCAATTTTTGGATTTATTTTTTTTAATTTTTCATAAACAGATAAATAATATTCCACAGTATGATTTCTATTCATTAACTTTAAAATTCTATTAGATCCACTTTGGATAGGTAAATGTATAAACGGAACTAGTTTTCTACTCTTACTATAACATTCAACTAAATCATCAGTCATGTCTATAGGATGAGATGTAGTATATCTTATTCTCTTAAGTTCAGGAAATTCTTCAAGTGCCATGATTATATTTGACAATCTAAAATTTTTATTTTTTTCCTCATATAAATAAGCATTAACATTTTGACCTAAAACGGTTATTTCCTTAGATCCATTTTTAATTAGTTGTTTAGCTTCATTTATAATTTTATAAAAAGATCTAGAATATTCAGGGCCTCTTGTATAAGGAACAACGCAAAATTTACAAAACTTATCACAACCTTCTTGTATTGTTAAAAATGAAGATACTTTAGTATTATTATTTCTAATTTTGTCAAAATAATCAAATTTTAATATAGTATCAAAATCTGTTTGTTCTTCTTTTTCTTTCTTTTTTATATGGTTTAAAATTGAGTCATTAATTTTATGATATGACTGAGGTCCAATTACAATATCAATATATGGCTCACGTTTAATCATTTCATTATTTTCTGCTTGAGCAACACAACCAGCAACTATAACAACGGGTTTTTCTTTTAATTTAAAATTTTTTTTTACCCTTCCTATTTCATGATAAACTTTTTCCTTTGCTTTATCTCTGATGTGACAAGTGTTTAAAATATAGCAATTCGCTTCATCAAATATTTCAGTTTTTTCGTAACCAATTTTTGAAACAGATTCGAAAATACGATTTGAATCGTATTCATTCATCTGACAACCAAACGTTTTTATAAAAATTTTTTTGGACATTAAATTAGAATTTTTTTTTGACTCCATATAATTCTAGCCTATGATCTACTAATTCATACCCATATTTTTCAGCTACTTTTTTTTGCAATTCTTCAATCTCATCGTCTACAAATTCTATTATTTCTCCAGTCTTTATATCTATTAAATGATCATGATGACTTTCACTTAGTTCTTCATATCTGGCCTTGCCACCCTTAAATGCATGCTTTGTTAATATGCCAGACTCTTCAAATAATTTTACAGTTCTATAAACTGTTGCAATACTAATTTTTGAATCAATTTTTGATACTCTATTATAAAGTTCATCTACATCTGGATGATCATCGGATTCGGACATAACTTTTGCGATAATTCTTCTTTGGTCAGTTAGTTTTACATTTTTATTAATACATTTTTGCTCAATTGAATCTTTCATTGTTATATTTTAACTCGAATAAACAGGATTAATCAAATTCTTTGTTAAAGCTCCTTTTTCACACAAATTAACAACATTTTCATAATTCATATCTTTTAAATCATTAGAATTAAATCCATATAAATTTAACTTATTTGTTATAGCTAAAGCTTTAGCCACGGCAATGGAAGTTCTAATTCCAGAAAATTTTCCAGGACCTTGATTTACAAGTATATTATTTAATTCACTTAGTTTTATACTATTTTCATTAAAAAAATCGAAAAGTTTCATAGATAATTTTTCATTATTATTCTTACTAGCTTTAATAGATTTGTGATAAGAGTTATTATTAAATTTAGAAAAAAAAATTATTTTATCTTGTGTTCCGTCAATGATTAAAAAATTCATTTATATAATAATATTTACTTTTTTTTCAACTACTTTATTAGCAGAAAATAACAGATATTTTAGTTTTGATAAAGGATTAGTATCTTTAATTTACCACAGATTTGATGAGTCAAAATATCCTTCAACAAATGTACAAATGGATATTTTTAAAAAACAAATTAATATAATAAATAAAAATAATTATATTTATTATAATCCAATAAATTTCGATAATTTTTTTAAAAATCCAGATGCAGAAAAAAAAATATTAATTACAATCGACGATGCATTCAGTTCATTTTATAAAAAAGCATGGCCTTATTTAAAAAAAAATAAAATACCTTTTATATTGTTTGTTTCAACTGAACCAATTGGAAAATATGGATACATGAATTGGGATCAAGTTAAAGAAATAGAAAGAGAAGATTTTGCTTTCATAGGAAATCATTCTCATTCTCACGAATATTTAGTAAACTATCAATTTAATGATTTTAAACAAGATATAGATCAATCAATAAAGATATTTAATGAAAAACTTGGTTATAATCCAATTTTCTTCTCATACCCTTTTGGCGAATATAATTTAGAACAAAAAAATTATATTAAACAAAAATTTAAATATGCCTTTGGACAACATTCGGGAGTTATTGATTTAACTAAAGATAAATTTGAATTACCAAGATTCCCTATTAATGAAAAATACGGTGATTTAAAAAGATTTAAATTTTTAGTAGATTTACTTCCACTTCAATATCAAAATTTAGTTCCAGAAGAAAAATTTATTAAAGACGAAAATAATCCTCCTGAAATTACTGTTAATTTTTTTTCAAATCAAAAAAATATTCATAATATAAACTGTTTTTCTAATGAAGGAAATAAGTGGGGAAAACCTGAAATAAAATTTTATGAAAAAAAACTCGTTGTAAAATTTAATGAAAAATTTTTTCCTAGAAGAGGAAGAATAAATTGTTCACTTAATGATAGTGAGGGATGGCGATGGTTTGGTGTTCAATTTACTATAGATCAATCTTAAATTAATTTTTTCATTAATTCACTATTTGGCAATAATTTTGCATCATCAAAATCTCTTAATGAATTCTGTTTAATTATTTGTTTGAGTGTTTTGGTATATTCTACGCCGGTCGCTGCATATTCATCTAAATAGTCTGCTAGAATTAAACTGTCTAATTTTTCACTATTGTCTCTTGCGGCTGCTCTAATTTTTCTAAATTTTCTGTAGCTTGAATGAGTATTTAAATTTCTAAAATATGCTTTCACTGATGCTTGCAAAACTTGAAATTTCATAACTTTGTGAGATTTATCACTATCTGCAGCTAAAGGTTTTATTCCATTTCCAGTAAACGTCCACTGTCCATATAAAGCATTACCTTCTAAAGCAAATCTTGAAGTTCCCCAACCTGTTTCCTTTGCAGCCTGAGCGATCGCCAAAGAAACTGGAATTTCATCCATTCTAACTTTCAAAGTTAAAAGATCCTTATTTTTAACTCCATATTGTTTGAATTTCATTTTTAACCACTTGATTTCAGAATTAGAATTATTACTTCTGTTTAGAATAACAAAAAGTTTTTTTCTATCTAATTTGATTTGATTATTTTCTTCTAAAATTAATGGAAGAACAATTTGAATAAATAAATTTTTTCTTTCCTTCGTACTCTCAATAATTTTCATTTCATTTGGAAGAAGTTCTAAATTTACAGGTTTAACTAGTTTATTTTTTCTTACATTTTTCAAACTGTAGTTTGTGTCTTTAAACAATTGTTGAATTGTAGAAGCACTTAATCTCACCGTGGATGTTGGAATATCCTCATATTGAAATATGTCTTCAAAAATCTGAAGATTATCTAATTGATCGTCTTGTTCTTCTTTTTTAATTTTTTTACCAGTTAAAACTTTTTCTAAATTGATTTTTGATTCATTTTTTATTTCTAGTGATTTAACAAATAAATTATTTTTTAAAATTACTAACTTTGGAGTTATGAAAAAAAATAGAGTGATAATTAAGCCCGTTAGGCCTGTATAGTAAAAACTTTTTAGAGTGTTATTTGTTCCGCTAAATTTAAAGAATTTTCTTAACTTTACTACTGGTATTGCTGGGTATGGAAATTTAATTTTCTTTTTCATTCTATATAGCTATTACCTCTTTTACCTCTGGTATATAGTGACACAATAAATTTTGCACCCCTTGTTTTAGAGTCATGATTGAACTTGGACATCCTGAACAACTACCTTCTAATTTAACTGTAACAATACCGTCTTTAAATTCTTTAAACTTTATATCACCTCCGTCACTTTCCACTGCGGGTCTTATTTTGGTATCTAAAATTTTTATTATTTGTCTTTCTATATCAATTAAATTTTCATCTGCTTTGGTTACACCAATATCTTTATCAATTACAAATTTCTTACCTGATTGATAATATTCGTTAATTAAAGAAATAACGATATGTTTTATATCTTCCCAGTCGATGTCTTTTTGTTTATTGACTGAAATAAAATCCGATCCCAAGAAAATACCTGTTACACCATTTATTGAAAGAACATTTCTTATTAAATCATTATTTACGCTATTTTTCTCCGTTATTTCATAAGAACCGCTATTCGATACAGTTTTGCCAGGCAAAAATTTAAATGAATTCGGGTTGGGTGTCGCCTGGGTTTGAACGAACATAATTTATATATAATTAGTATTTATATATAATCGATATTATACAAAATTAAAGTAAAAATTACAAAATCACTAAAAACCAACTAAAGTTTTCATTTCAGTAATTTTTTTCGACGATAGGTTGTCTGCTTTTTCGCTTCCTTTTTCAAGAATTTTATCTAAATATTTTTCATCTTTTAATAAGTCTTTAATTTTTTTTCCAATCGGTTCAATTTTACCAACCAGTAACTCAGATAAATTATCTTTAAATGAAGAAAAGTTTTTACCTTCAAATTCGGATTTTACTTTGCCTAGATTTTGATTTGATAAACTAGAATAAATGCCTAGTAAATTTAAAACCTCAGGTCTTTTTTCTAAATCATCATTTTGATCTGGCATTGGTAAAGTATCGGTTTTTGATTTTTTAATCTTATTTATTATTAAATCTTTATCATCACTTAAATTAATTCTACTAAAATCAGAAGGATCTGATTTGCTCATTTTTTTTAAACCATCCTTCAAACTCATTATTCTTGCAAATTCTTTTTGAATCAAAGGTTCGGGAACTTTTAAAAAACTAGGTGCATTAAAATCATGATTAAATTTTTGTGCAATATTTCTACATAGTTCTAAATGTTGTTTTTGATCTTCTCCTATTGGCACGTGAGTGGCATCATAAAGTAGTATATCTGCAGCCATTAGTACCGGATACACATATAAACCAACGCTAACTTTTTCTTTATCCTTTCCTGCTTTTTCTTTAAACTGCGTCATCCTGCTTAACCATCCCATTCTTGAAACACAACCTAATATCCACGATCCTTCAGCGTGAGCAGGAACTGCTGATTGATTAAATATAATACTTCTTTCTGGATCTAATCCACTAGCAATAAAAGTTGCTGTGGTTTCTCTAATATTTTTTTTTAAAATTTTAGGGTCTTGTTTTGCTGTTATTGAATGAAGATCAACAACACAATAAATACATTCATTTTTTTTATCATTTTGCAATTGAACAAAATTCTTTATTGCTCCTAAGTAATTCCCCAAATGAAGATTACCGGTTGGTTGGACGCCAGAAAAAATTTTTTTATTCATGATTATTTATATTTTAATTTAATATCACTCAATTTAAAAGCTTTAGTAAAAATTGAAACAAGCAGATAACATATTAAAGTCGCTAATGTGCTTAGTAAAAGATAAATAAATTTTAAATTTTCCGAATAAATTAATTTTTCACTAATTAAATTCAATAAAAAATAAAAAATTAATCCCATTATTAAAGATGATAATAAAATTCTTGGAAATCTATATAAAAAAATATCATTAAATACAAAAAAATCTTTTTTTCTAGAAAAAATATATAAAGTAATTGCATTAAACCATGATGCAATTGAAGTCGCAATCGGTATTATTATAAACCCTACTTTTTGAAAAAGTGAAATGCTAATTAAAACATTTAATAAAACAGAAATTAAAGAAATATAAAAAGGTGTCTTTGTCTCATGCCTTGCAAAAAAGAAACTTGAAAATACTTTTATTAAAGAAAACGCAGGTAAACCAAAAGCAAAATAATATAAAGCCAATGCTGAATTTTGAACGCTCGTTTCAGAAAAAGAACCATAACCAAATAAAGCCGAAGTAATTGGAACTGAAGCTACAAACAAAGCAACTGTAGCCGGAATACTCAAAAACAAACTTAATTCTAAAGCGTTGTTTTGAATTGATATAACTTCTGAATTATTTTCTGTTTCAATTAATTTTGATAATTGTGGCAGCAATACAGTACCAATTGCAATTCCAGCAATAGCAAGGTTTATTTGATAAATTCTGTCCGCATAATACAAATATGAAACTGCGCTTGCCTGAAAAGACGCAATAATAGTTCCGATTAATATATTTATTTGTGTTACACCTGATGAAAAAATGCTTGGTAATAGTTTAGAAAAAAACTTTTTAACTTTCTCATCTATTGAAATTTTAACTGAAAATTTCGGTAAATAAAATTTTTTTACATAAAAATATAAATATACAAATTGAGTTATCCCAGCAATAGTTACCGCATAAGATAAATAATAAACAAGCTTATCTCCTAAAATATTTCCAAAAAGCAAAACAGATATTAAAAAAATATTTAAAATTACTGGTGCTACCGCTGCAACTGCAAATCTATTATGAGAATTTAATATTGCTGAAAAAAAAGATGACAAACTAACAAAGAATAAGAATGGAAAAGTTATTCTTGTTAAGTTAATTGCTACATTCATTTTATCTTCAGTTCCACTAAATCCAGGAGCAATAAGAAATACAAATGCTGGCATAAATATTTCGATGATTAAAACTAAAAAAAATAAACATAAAATTAATAAACTAAACACACTTGTTGCAAATTTTTCTGACAGGTCTCTTCCATTGGCTAGCTCCGTGGCATAACTTGGAATAAAAGCTGCATTAAATGCCCCTTCAGAAAATAACCTTCTAAATGTATTTGGAATTCTAAAAGCAACAAAAAATGCATCAGCTAATGGTCCTGAGCCAAGAAATATAGCAATAAATATATCTCTTATATAACCAAGTATTCTGCTGATTAGTGTAAAAAAACTAAATGTGGTTGTTGACTGAAATAGATTCATAAATCATATTGGTCTTAAAATCGCTTTAATTGTATACCTTATTACATTAAATGAAAAAAACTAAAATTGATCATTACACTGATAAAGAAGCATTAGACTTTCATAATACTAATAAATCAGGGAAGATAGAAATTATTTCATCAAAACCTCTGACTTCCAAAAGAGATTTAGCTCTTGCTTATTCTCCAGGCGTGGCTGCACCAGTAAGAGAAATTGCAAAAAATCCGGATGCCGCGTATGACTACACTACTAAAGGAAATTTAGTAGCAGTAATAAGTAATGGTTCTGCAATTCTTGGTATGGGTAACCTTGGTGCTTTAGCTTCTAAACCTGTAATGGAAGGAAAAGCGGTATTATTTAAACGTTTTGCAGATATAAATGCGATTGATTTAGAAATAGATAGTTCAAATGTAGATGAAATTATTAATAGTATTACGAATTTTTCAAAAAGTTTTGGCGGAATTAATCTGGAAGATATTGCTGCACCAGATTGTTTTATTATAGAAAAAGAATTAAAAAAAAAATTAGATATTCCTGTATTTCACGATGACCAACATGGGACTGCTATTATTACTTCTGCAGCTCTTATTAATGCACTAGATATTTCTAAAAAGTCTATAAAAAAAATAAAAGTTGTTATTAATGGAGCTGGCGCTTCAGCAATGGCTTGTGCAAACTTATTTGAAAGTAATGGAGTTCCTAAAAACAATATTACTATGCTTGATAAAAAAGGAGTTATTTATAAAGGTAGAGATAATTTAAACCAATGGAAATCTGCTCATGCAATTCAAACAAAAAATAGAACTCTTGATCAAGCGATTAAAGGCGCGGATGTCTTTTTAGGCTTGTCAGCAAAAGGTATTCTTACGAAAAAAATGGTAAAAAATATGGCAAAAAATCCAATAATTTTTGCTTGTGCAAATCCAGATCCCGAAATTACACCTGAAGAAGTTAACGAAGTGAGAAACGATGCAATAGTAGCAACCGGCAGGTCAGATTATCCAAATCAAGTAAACAATTTACTTGGCTTTCCTTATATATTTAGAGGAGCTTTAGATGTTAGAGCAAAAACTATTAATGAAGAAATGAAGATTGCTGCAGTAAATGCCATTGCAACTCTTGCGAGAGAAGATGTTCCGGATGAAGTAGCGGCTGCAATGGGTGGAGGGGAAAGGCCCAAATATGGAAAAGACTATATTATTCCTTCAACTTTTGATCCTAGATTAATAAGTGTTATTCCTGTAGCCGTAGCAAAAGCAGCAATTAAAAGTGGAGTAGCAAGAAAAAAAATAAAAGATTTTGAAATTTATAAAGAACAATTAAAACAAAGGCTAGATCCTTCTGTTACAATTCTCCAAGGTATTAATAGTCAAATTAAAAAAACACAAAAAAAAGTTGTATTCGCAGATGGAGAAGATGAAAATACTTTAAAAGCAGCAATTGCTTTTAAAAATGATGAATTAGGAATTCCTATATTGGTTGGAAAAAAAGAAAAAATAAAAGAAAGCCTTAAAAAAATTGGATTGAGTGAGAACTTTGATATTGAAATAACTAATTCAACGGACTCAAAAAAGAGAAAAAGATATACAAATTTTTTATTTAAAAAACTTCAAAGAGAACAAGGGTTATTAGAAAGAGATTGCGATAGAATGGTAAGAAATGATAGAGTAATCTGGGGGTCTTGTATGGTTTCATGTGGCGATGCAGATGCAATGGTAACTGGAAATACAAGGCGTTATTCATCATCTTTGGATAAAGTAAAAAAAGTAATTGAACCAAGACCTGGTGAAATTATGTTTGGTTTAAATATGATGGTAAATAAAGAAAAAACAGTATTTATTGCAGATACAACTGTAAATGAATATCCAAGTTCAGAACAACTTTCGAAAATAGCTATATCATCAGCAAGAGTAGTAAGATTATTTGGTTTTAATCCAAAAGTTGCTTTTTTATCTCATTCAACTTTTGGTCAACCAGTAACTAGTAGAACAAAACATATAAGAGATGCTGTAGAAATATTACAAGATAAAAAAGTCGATTTTCTATTTGATGGTGATATGCAACCCGATGTAGCCTTAAACGAAGAATACAAAGAGCTATACCCTTTTTCAAAAATTGTAGGAAATGCAAATATATTAATTATGCCTGGTCAACACAGCGCCGTAATCTCATTTAAAATGATGAAAACTTTGGGCGGAGCTAAAGTAATTGGACCATTATTAATTGGATTAGGACAAGCTGTTGAAATTGCTCCACTAAGATCTTCTACTTCAGATATACTAAATTTAGCTTCTGTTGCTGCTTATTCAGCTGGTGTAATAGATTACAGTAAAAAAAATTAATTTTTTTGAATTCTTAAATCTTCAACTAATAAAATACTTGCTATTACATCCTCTACATCCAGAATTTCTTTTGCTTCATTAATTACTTTTTTTCTTTCATCTTTTGTGTGAGCAATACCATAAATATAAATTTTCTTTTTATGAGTATCAATCTGATAATTTGTTGCTTTTATTTCTTTATTAAAAATTAAAGCAGTTCTTAATTGTGATGTTATTAATAAGTCTTTGGCTGACTGTTTAAAATTAAATTCCTCTTTTATTTTAATGTCATTTTTAACTGATCTTGCTCCTTTTGTTTCCCACGCTAATTTTGTTATTTGTAACTTTTCATCAACCTCATCAACTTTTCCAGTAATAAATATTCTTCCATCTATTACTTTTACATTTAAAGCTAATAAGTAAGTCGTTTCTGCCAAAGCTAATCTTGCGGCTAAATTTTTTTGCATTATTGAATCGTCTATTTGCGTTCCTAATGACCTAGGATCTAGTGCAACACTAACTCCAGTGCCGAAAACTCCTTGAGAAGCTGTTCCAACACAACTATTAAAAAATAAAAGAATAAAAAAAATATTAATAATTTTTAATTTCATTTCTTTATACTTAAACAATAGTTATATATTTCTTTTTTTGATATTTTTCTTTCTTTCGTTATCAAATCAACAATATCCTTTATACTTGAGTTTTGAATCATTTTCTTTATTTTTTTCTTATCTAGATCATTTAATGTAATTAAATTATTATTATTCTCAGAAATTACTAATGTCAATTCTCCCTTTGGAATCTTTTGAAAAGGTTTTAAATCGTCAACATCTACTCTAATATATTCTTCAAAAAATTTGGTCATTTCACGACAAATTAAAATTTTTCTTCCAGAAAAAAAAGTCTTTATATGTTCAATTGAATCATTAATTTTATTTGGAGAAATAAAAAAAATAATTGATCCATCGATATTTGATAAGTTTTTTAAATCGTTTAATAAATCTTTCTTTTTTTGAGGAAAAAAGCCATAGAAAAAATATTTTTCAGAAAAACCACTTACCGAAACTGCTGTTGATACTGCAGAAGGTCCTGGGATAGGATAAATATTAATTTTATTTTTTACGCATTCATTTATAACAATTCTTCCAGGATCAGAAATAGTTGGAGTTCCCGCATCAGATATTAGTGATACAATTTTTTCAGATTTGAGTATTTCAATTATTTTATTTAAGTTTTTTGTTTCATTAAACTTGTGATTTGAAACTAGTTTTGATTTTATTTTATATTTATCTAATAACTTTCTTGATGTTCTAGTATCTTCACAAAGAATATATTCTGAATTCTTTAAAATATTTATTGCTCTTAATGTTATATCTCTTAAATTGCCAATTGGCGTAGAAACAATATACAATCCAAAATTAAGTTTATTTTTTGTTGTATCTGACAATGGAATCATGAAATTATAATCATTATAATACTATCATTAAAATGAAAATATCACTCAAAATTATAATCCTATTGATTTTTATCTACCCTATTAGTCTGCAAAAGCTACAAGCGGAAGAAAAAATAAAAATTGGTTTATTAGTTCCACTATCTGGAAAACAAGGTGACATAGGAAAATCTATTTTACAGTCTGTAAGGATGGCAATAAATAAAATTGACAGTCCAAATATTAAAATATTTCCCAAAGATACAAAAAACGATCCACTAAAAACTCTCTCAGCTGCAAAAGAACTTGAGCTAGAAGGAGTAAAAATTGTTATAGGACCCATATTTAATAATAATCTTATTTATTTAGATGAATTAAAAGATATGATTTTTTTATCTCTAACTAACAAAAATATTAACAACCCTAAAAATGTCATAAGTGCAGGAATTAATGCTAGTTCACAAATTAGGACCATTATAAAATTTAAGGAAATGAATGACATTCGTAAAACAATTTTTTTAATTCCAAATTCTAACTTTCAAGAAGAAGTTGAAGAAGCAATTTTACAATCGAAAATAAAATTAAAGTATGTACATATATATGAAACAAATCCCATGGAGCTTACAAAACAAATTGAAAAAATTACTATGTACCAAATAAGAAAACAAAATCTTATAGATGAAATTAAAAGATTAGAAGATTCAAATGAGGAAAATAAAGAATGGAAAATTGAAAATTTGAAAAAAAGAGATACACTTGGTGGCATAAATTTTGATTCTGTAATTGTTTCTGATTTTGAAGAAGGTCTGAAAAGTGTTTTTACATCTTTATTATATACAGATGTTTCTCCTCAAAGAATTTATTATATTACATTAAATCAATGGTTCGACGAATCTTTTTTGAAAGAAAAAAGTTTGCAACCATTATATTTTCCTTCAATAAATAAAGAAAATTATGATGAATTTATCAATGATTATGAAAAAATTTATGATGAACACCCCAATCAACTTTCTTTTTTAAGTTATGATTTAATGGGTTTAGTCTATTATCTTGTTTATCAAAACAACTTTGAAATAAACAAAAAAATTTTTTACAAAAAAAATCAATTTAAAGGAAAAGTCGGTATCTTTGAAATAAACAAAAATAGAATTAATCACATTCTTAATTTTTATAAAGTAGAAGACAATGAATTTAAAAAAATTTTTTAATTTTCTTAAAAGCTTTTGATCTATGATCAATTTTAAATTTGTTTCTAGGTAACATTTGTGCAAATGTCATTTTTCTTTTAATTGGAATAAATATTGGATCATAGCCAAATCCATTTTTTCCTTTTTTTTTGGATGAAATAGAACCTTCTATTTTTCCAGTTCTACTAATATTTTTACTATTAGGCCAATAAATGGATAGAACACAAACAAATCTAGCTTTAATTTTTTTATTTTTCCAATTTTTATCTTTCTTGTTTAACTCTCTAAATACTTTTTTTATTGCTATATTAAAATTACCTTTTGCTCCCGCCCACCTTGAAGAAAAAATTCCTGGGTTTTTATCTAAAACATCAATTTCTAAACCTGAATCATCTGCCAAACAAATCATTTTAGCTTTATTTGAAAAAAATTTAGCTTTAATTAAAGCATTTTCTTTAAATGTCTTGCCATTCTCTTTTGGACTTT